>Ga0307513_10001029_pt1 | contig 40397 bp, 38 predicted proteins | sample 15_EM_MG_FD_202174 | JGI IMG/M metagenome (GOLD analysis project Ga0307513, IMG submission 202174) | Populus trichocarpa ectomycorrhiza microbial communities from riparian zone in the Pacific Northwest, United States - 15_EM | ecosystem: Host-associated > Plants > Roots > Unclassified | place...
CTGGCTAGCAGGAGACAGCAGACTTCGACAGACCTTCAGTCTAAGAATACACTTGGTTGAACGGCAATCCCTGAGTTCTATTTGTCCTTCAACTATTATCTCTTACCTCCGGTCCCTTGAAGCCTCCGTTAGCACCAGCGCTAGCAGGTCTATCGCCGGTCCTATTGTATTTTCGTTAGACAGGAATAAACCTGTTACAACTACTTACCCAAGCCTGCGCAGTTTATAACCATCTGCCAGACACATTTCGTGTAATGACCCTACAGATAGGTAGCTACAGTGGACTAGACTCAAGCCCGTATGGTATACCAAGTGGTAAGCATATTGAGGATAGGCCAGTATACTTAGTATACTACCGGTAGACATGAGTTGGTACAAGTGTCTACAAAGTGACTTTGTGACATAGGGTTAGACAGGGTAACCTAGGTAGGCCAAAGTTACCCTACTAGGCAGGGTAACCTTCGGAGAGTATGTTCGTATAAAGCTAAGAACCCATAGTAAACGTTGCACGGGTCTCTGAGGCAACATTATATGTGGTCGCGCGGACTCCCGAAGGAAATAAAGGCATGGTAGGGTGAAGTTACCCTACCTTAGAAACATGATTACCCTACCTTGGGACCCCAGTTACCCTACTGAGGTACCCCAGTTACCCTACCTTCACCGACAAAGTCATCAGCAGACTTAGGGGGAAGTTATCCCACTATGGCGGGGCTCTTAGATGTTCAAAGGGCCACTTTGTAGGGCACAAAACGGGCCACTGACGGAGCAGGAGTTGTCCGACCCTCCTGTAACTTTCAGGGGATATTCCTAACACCCCCCTGCAGCCCCAGCGTTGGTACGGCGCGACAGCACTGTACGGCTGTGTAGTTGTGTGCTTCCTAGTAAAGTGAGATCCATAGGAACGCTCCCACAACACCGTATGAGTTCTGGCCGTCCAACCGACCAGAAGCTGTTCGCAGGATATATAAGGCATGTGAGGGTGACCGCCTCATGGGGCGCCACCTGGATAACACCTGGGAACCACCTACGGGCATACTTTGACCTCCGGGTAGTTGTATGGTTAACAGTAGAGGGCTTGGGGCTGACCGGGGAAGGTGCAAGGCTTCCAGGACAACCACCCCAAAGCCATTCCCAGGTTACGCCGTGAACTGTAGCATTACCATAGGTTATTAGTGGACTCTAGAGGTGTGAGTCTTGTCACCATTTAAGAGGGTCCCGAATGGTTGACTGTGGGTAGCGCTCATGCAGTAAGGCAGCAGGCGATTTCTTATCGTGGGAGCATGCAGTCCAGTTTAGAAGCTTAGTATAGCCAAGTAGATTTGCTGATGGACTGCGTAGCTTGTATAGACGAAACCACCGCTGGGCCAGTGAGTCCCAATGGATATTATCTCTACGGTGGGCATGTCGGTCGGACACTGACATGCTACCGATAGGAAAGGGCTTTCGCTCATTCAGATGTCGTGGGAGAGACTTCACCGGAAGAGCTTCCTATTTGTGGAGATAGTTAATATCCCAGCGGTCCGACTGCCTCTGAGTGTTAGCCCACTCTAGGCGGGTGAGTTAGACAGCCCTGAGCTGAGCAGGGTGCTCGCGAAAGGTCAGAATGGTTGACGGGTGTCCTCTGGCTTTACATTATTCTACTTAACTAAAGCCAGAGACACCCTATTCTGATAGCCAACGATCCTCGAGAGAACTTATTGAGTGAAGCTTTCAGGCTTAACGATATTAAGTTTTACCGCTTGATTCTACTTTGAATTATCTTTATCTTTATTTTGATCCTTACTTCTACTTTGAGTCTTCGGTGCGGTCGCAATCCTAGGATCTGTCTTCCTACCGAGTGCCCCCGTTACATTCCGATACCTTCTGAACCTACAATTGCCTACTACATACCTTACTTATACTTGTGCAGCTTATAACCACCCGGGGAATTCATTCTCATGCCTTTCCTGCCTACCGACTGGCACACTACTATTGTTTGACCATTCCTGACCCTTTTAGTACGTGTAATTTAGTTTAATTTTATTACATATATATACACGATCAGTGAATGGTGATAAAACCATTCTCGCTATCCTCTCGATTGGTTTCTTCAACATGCGATTCCCCCACCCCACCGTCTTGAAACTGGGCTGCACCAACTACTGCTTCCGGATTGGGCCCATGTTCTCACCACGGGTCGTGCCGACCATCGCCTCCTCCTGTATCCACAAGGGTGCCAACGGCCTTCAATTCATCCAGCTCCGTATCACTACCAAACTCCAGCCTCAATGCATCCTCATCATTGGCATATCCCGCTGTCCTCTTGACCCGCTTTCCCCTCTCCTTCGCGATTCTGGCCTCCAATATCGTTCATATCTGGTGGATTATTTGACATTGCCAAACTCTTCCCGTTTTGCGCCAGGATTGTGTCTGATATTCCAGCAGGGCTATTTATCCGTTAGCTGATCTTTCACCCAACTCAAGTACTTACTGAATTCAAAAGTATTGGGATGCCCACGCTGTTGGAGGATCCGGACACTTTCAAAACCTGCCAGTACACATTGTTTTTCTTATCCCCAGAAGTGGCCCTTGTGAAAACCACATTATCGATATAGATGCCAGACCGCCAACATCGCAGGAAATGACATAATATGGTGGCTGTCAAACAGATAAACGGGCCATCTATCTTATCCAGGAAACCCTCATCCGTCATGCCTTTCCTTTTCTGGCCAGAGTAATATTGAGCAAATATCACACCCAGAATCTGGCGTGTTAGGAATCTAAGAGAAATAGGCTGTCCACGGGATTAGATCGATTTAGTCTTACTCCGATTAGAAACAATCCCGACAAATGTCAAAAAGGTACCTCATAGGTGCCTGGCGGGCATATGAACCTATCCTCTGCCCGTAGGTATTCCACTCTTCGTGTGTAGACTGTAGGATTCTCAATATTGAGCTTATAGAGTTCTGTTAGAGCGTTCTTTGCTGTATGCAGATACTGAGATCTGCATCCGCTGTGCTTTGTCCAGATCTGCAAATCAGTGACCAGCTCCCACTCCATTTAGTCAAGGATAGGATGTTTGTTATTGATTATGGGTAACTTACCTGGTCATTTGAGGGCGGGGTAGCATCAGCAAAGTCGGGAAAGCCTAATTTGGTCCAGACATCGCTCCAACATGTGAGGACCTCTTCTGTCAGGGTAATTGAGTCTGGAAACGAATTGATGAAGATTGTCATGTTCCACATCAGGTCTCGGGATCTGGCTAGAATGGTACACTCAAGCCACGTTGCCATATTTCGCCTACTGCTCACTTGCTGTCCTCCGCTATCCAATTCCTGCATTGTGGGATCTGGGTGACTTGGGGTTATCACCGGCATCGCAACTGGATTCAAGTCTGTGGGCGAAGGGGATCGAATGGCAGATGTAAAACCGTTTTGGCTAACATGTACTGGAGTAGACGTTGTCCGTCCGGGATAAGTAATCCTCCTGCTGGAATTCAGGGTATTCCCAGGGGTGATTGTCAGTATCGAGCGCAGCGAGCTCAGGAACTCACACCCAATTGGTCTTTGCGCTCCCCAGACCGATGGATGATCCATATCGTCCCCATACTGGCCTAACTGGTTCTCCTCACTCTCCTCACTCTCCTCACTCTAGCTATCATTACCCTCATATTCTCCATCATTATACTCTAGACTCTCATCCGCTGACTCAAAGACCTGCTGCCAGTTGTACAGGACAGGCTCTGGTACCTGGAGTCGTAGAGAGGCTGGCTCCCGCACGGCATCCCTCCTCCTACCTACAGGGGACCCAGCCATAACAGACTCAACACTGCATGATGTTATTATAGTTAATCCGTCCTGGGACCCAGATCTCCGGAAACGTCCACGAAGGACCTCCCTTTGCCTTTGCCTTTCCTGCCTCGATCAACGCGCTCGGTCTACGATAAGCTGCCGCTATTGTTGTGACATAGTATGCAGGTGAATAGTGATAGAGGAGAATTGCAGTGTATGAGGTTGAGGTACAGGTGGTGTCAGGAAGCCTCTATTGGTAGGTAGCTAAGAGCACGATATGGGGTGTGAACTTGGAAAATCGAAATAGTCGGCCCTGCTTCTTTGCGAACTAAGGATATTCACAGTTCATCACACGCTTTCATGTCCGCTGGCGTCAGCACATACAGCAAGTCCAAATTGCAGGTAATACCTGATATAGGAATTTGGACCCAAAGAGTTGGCCATACTGCGATTTCACTGCGGCAATACGAGTGTTAGGTACAGCGGGTTCGTGAACAAGATGAAAAAAGGTTTATCAGAATGTACGGACTAATGTAGTTTGAGTAGGTCTGCCAAGCGGACAGAAACAAATAGGGGTAAGGCTAGGGCCGGGCCTGGACGCTAATCTCAGAAAGTGAAAGCTGGCGCTAAGGCTCAACGGATGGGATATAAGATAAAAAGCTAGGATAGGAATAGTAATGAAAGGGGCAACCCTGAACGAAAAACAGCCAGAGAAGAACAAGAATGATGTGCACAAGTCCAAAGCGCAAACCGCTAAAGCCAGCCGAGAAAACATATACCAAATGACCAAGAGCTGGAAAAGAGCAAGAATGATCTGCGAAGATTCCGAGCGCAGGTCCCACAAGGTGACACGAAAAACGCAGAACAGCGAGTAGCAAAGAAGAATGGTTTGCAAAACTCAATGAGTGACCCCGTAGCGCAACAAAGTGTCCATAGACTATCTTGGGTTTGGGCAACCTGGAACGGCAACAGCCGGGCCAATCCAAACAAGAAATGTGCAGGAACAAATACAAGGATAACTGGCAAGACTCTAAAAGTGAAACTCCCAATGAAAAACACCCAAAGGAAACACCTGGACGATCTGCAGACTGTCGCAAGTCTAAATTAAGTATACTGATCAGGGCACGCAGCCCAGACGTAGTGGGCTAATCTAAAACAGAATTAGTCAGGAAACAGCGAGAATAACATGAACACTAGAAACAAATGTCAAAACACCAAAAGGAAAAGTCGAAGGGTCCATCGTAGCCTAGTATTGTAAATTGCTTGAAATGGACGAGCACCCTCAGCTAGCCAGACATTAGCCACATTGGTCAGGGCAGGAGAGCTTTGTTCGCTGAGCAAGTAACCCAGGACAGAAACGGACGTAAGGCGACTCCCAATGCCAGTTTCTGCTGGAACTGTGGCAGACCTTGCCAACAGAATCGATGAAAAACCTGGTAGTTGTAACCGGAACTTACCAGGTATAGAATACGCACTTGAGTCAGGTGGGGAGACAGCGGGTGGGCTTAATTCTCGTCCGGCTTCTTCAGCTGTCGGACTATCCGCACACACATCATGGTACGCAGATTAGAGGGTGAATGGCTTCTGCCGGGCTTATCGACTTGTGTCGCCAATGTGTTGACAGGCTGCCCAGTCCCTCAGGCCAGCATCAAAATATGCGGGGCTGACCTTCCCGCCTCTGCCTGCCCAGCGGCTACAGACGCATGATGGTGATCTGGATTGGGAGTAAACGGAGACGGAGCCTTTGTCACAATGGGCCTGTCAGCAAGTTGCCGACTCAGGTTATGCTCCCCATTGCGTGTGTCCGGCTCAACCTCCATGCAGGCATCCATTGCCTCCACCTAGCGGGCCACCTTCCTCTGCGGTTCCGGACTTCCATCTGAACCGTATAGCTCATCGGCCTCTTGCATGACCGCGAGGTTGGGTTTACCACTGTTATTGGCTGGGGCCCGGGATGCTTTCTTTAGGTCAGTCTCCGGTTCTCCTTGTCTACTAGACCTCAAAACACGAGTGCCCAAGTTACCACGAGGGACAGAAGCTTGGGTACCAGAAGGCTCTGGCACTGATTCGCCAACATCTGCTCAATTGATCCTGTGTGTTCGCCCAGTCTTTTTTGTGGTATTGCCGCTCCTGATGGTCCTTGATGAGGTGGTTCGCTTTGCCACCGCACCGGATGACTCCAGCTGGTGGACATCTGAGCTCTGTCTATCATCGCTACTGGCGGACCCTCATCCGAGGTATCTGTAGTGGGGCCCCAGTTATCACGCAGCGCAAACCTCATCTTACGGGGAGGACAAGCGCTATCCTCTGTATCATTGCTTCGATAGCAACAGAAGAGCAGGTCCATTGGTTCGCTTGGCAGATTCAAAGACCACCATATGGGGACAAGTCGGCTATTTGTGATTCGGATCATTTCAGCAAGTGGTAGTGGCACCTCTGGATCGTCTTGCAGGAGACATGTACCCTGTCCTGTCGCACCAATAAGCATATGAAATCCGACTCCTGATGTCATGGTTTTGTCTATGCCCACTAGCAGGTTCGAAAAGGTGGGTTCAGTTAGCTCCAACCAGTAAACATGTCCACGACTTTGCCAGTGGATCTTGTCCATCCCGACAGGAAGTGGGCTGCTTGGGCGGACTACTAATGGCACATGTATCCAGAGATGGACAGACCGCGGACCGGCGAGACCAGCACGAGTTGTATTAGCATATATGGTATATCTTTATTGCGGACGCTTGGGGATAACTTACGATCATTTCTGGCGGGGGTGGGGTCCGCAAGTGGAACAGTGGCAACAGGTACTTTCAACATATCGCTTAAGATACCCTGATGTTTTTTTTGCTATGTCGTTTAGCAAAAGGTTGAGACATTCAGTAAAACGTTCACCATGGCGGTTATTAGCCTGCCAGAGTCCCGACCTCTCGCTAACAGGCCAGAGGGTAAGTGCATGTGCCTGGATGTCACCCATTATGCGGCAGTACTCTGCTTCCACCCTGGGATCCTGTCTTGCTCTATCTTACGTTTCATAGCATTTCGCCAGGCTTTACTATACTCCGGACTATAGGTTCGTGGGTGGGGGAAGCCGCAAAGGCGCTTACACCAGGTAACATCGCCGTTGTTTTTAAATGACGCCAATTTTTTGAAAGTGAAACCAACCTTTGAGGCTGCTATTGTAATAGTGATCAGGGTGGGAGGTGGCTACGGGATCAGAATGAGACTGTTTTTCTGGGGGTTTAAATTGTCCCTCAGGAGATGGAGGATGGCTACTAGTAGATGCTGGTACTTTTGAGGATGAAGGATTGTGGATGATCCGAAAATGGAAATAGAGCGGGCCTGGCAGACGGTAAAGCGAGTTCTGCAGATGCTAATAGCTTTGAAAAGGTTATGGGATAGGGAAACGCAGATAGGTAATCTGAAATCAGCTGAGGATACACTGGTCATACTGCGGACGAGTAAGAGGTTGTGCTGAACTTTGTGAGTCCTGTTAGGATGGGCTGGCAGATTGAGGATGTGATGGGAATTGGGGAAAGGATTATGGAGAGAAGATGGAAGGGAGGGGAAGAGAGAGCTTATATAGGCCGCGGAGGACAGTTTTAGTGGGGTTCGCAGGATTGTACCATGTACAAACTTGAATATCTTGAAAAGTCACGTGACCCACCCACAATGACGATAGGTTTCAGATAAGATTTTAAGCCGCACCGGAGCCGCATGGGAGCCGCGACTCATGAGCCAAGGCCCTCCCATACTCTCAACTAAGAACGGGTTTCACAAATTAAGCCGTGAATAACAGTTGGCAGTTTGAATGTCTGGACCCGTTCATCATCCGACTAATCAAAGTTGAAATCTTCTCGATTTACCCCTTGAAAGAAACCTACCCTTTACTGTGAAAGCCTGAATCTGCTGCAGCCACTGAGCCGATCCGCTTACGCATCCGCCAGACTACTTGAAAGAGAAACATCACACTTGAGGACCTCATAGCCAACAAAGTGCCCTTATTGCAGGCGACGTTATCAACAAGCTGCTCCATACAAAAATACCTACAGGCAATGCATCTTGATATTGTTCTTTCCCTCAGCGCGAATGGGGATGCAGCTTCCATGGGACCTACTTTTGTTCGTAATCAACTTGAAAACCTGACTGACTCAGACAACGAATCTGAATGCAGGCTCGAGATCCCAGATTTCCATACAGCAAGTGGTGAGATGGATGATATGCAGAACGATTCAGACACAGAAGAAGTTTCCCATCCACCAGTCCGCATGCGGCCTTCGGGTCAAGAAACTATTCCCAGTGCCGGCAGACTACTCAGCAAAGTTGCTAGCAATACTGAGTTCAACAAGGCCATGACTGATGACCCTTGGAGCCCTTTCTTATCTGAAAAGGACTTTAATTAGGCGAGCTAGTTTGTCCCGAGCAAGGTAGCCAAGTCGCAGATCGACGCAAACTTTGCGGAAGGTTTAGGCGGTGCCGATAGCAGATCATTCAGGTCCACCTATAGCTTACGACAACACCTCGACATACTGGACCCATGTCGTGAATACATGGTGTGGGTAGAAGCCAGTATTGATGATGGTCGACATGCAACAACTTTCTAGTATCGAAATATTATTGACTGTGCCTGCTACATGATCCGTCAGGTGGCTTATAGCTCAGATATGGTTGACGCACCTATTCGAGAATATGATTCAATTGTGGAGCGATTATATTCTGAGATGGATACTGTGGACTGGTGGTGGGATATACAGCCTGACGTCGGAGATAGGTCATGACAAGTACTTGGAGTGTGGTTGGCAGTGCTAACAGCCCATTCCTTTCCTTGGTAGAAAGCTTTGCCCGCTGGGTCGAAAGTAGTGCCCATTATCGGAATATCTAACCAGACGCAGCTGACCAATTTCTCCGGAGATAAGAAAGCCTGGCCGGTATCCATGACCATCGGCAATATCCTTTTGAGGACAAGAAGCAGGCCTGCCAAGATGCCAATCCTGCTTCTGGCATTGCTTCCAGTACCGCCCAAGTTCACTGGCGAATCAGCTCGTACCAACGAAGCCCAGCGGCAGACCAACGTGGATGTCCTGCAGGCTGTCTTCAATCTTGTCCTGACACCATTACACCAGGTTGCCCGAGAAGGAACGGTAATGGATTGTGCAGACGGCAAAACACGCCTTTCATCAGCAAAAAGAGCGTTGGCTCCGGACAGATAGGCATTGCGTCCGGACGCAGGCAATCCATCTGTAGCAGCCTGTCCGCCCAGCCCGCCCTCAGATGGCCCCAGCACAATGGTTGCATCCTAGTCCGTTGAGTGCAATACAACCCGCATCCTGTCCGCCCTGTGCACCTGGATGGTCCATTTCACACCCTAATCTCCCGAAGAACACCAAGGTAAGTGACCCATACGGGTCTGTATTGGGGAACTCTCCCTGCCCGTGATGGTCTCTACTTACCACGAACTCCTTTATCAGCAGGTAAAGGTTGTTCAGACAAAAAAGGATCTAAACATAGGATGAGTAACCATCTATTGTCCCGGTAATGACCAAAAACATACCCCTTGTTTGATTACTGCTAACAACACTCGAAAAAGGTTTCTGAGTTCTTGCACACCTCATAGCAGGCTTCATGATCGAATCAGTGGAACTATTGAATATTATCAACCTTCGGAGAGGGCGATGCCCTTGCATCCGGGCTGATACTATTCATTACCCCTGAGCGAGCGGATTCCAATGAGGCCCTTCCTGACGCTAGCGGATGGCAATGAGGCCCTGCCTGACTCTGGCGGACATCGGTCAGTGCCAGGTGAGGTATCTGCCTTTTTCTTCCTGCTGACCTCTATAGCCATGCGGACACTTCGAGACCTATACCATTTGATTCCCCTTCGCGGGCGGACTCTAATGAGACCCTTCCCGACTCTGGCGGACATCTACCCGCTGAGGTATCTCCCTTTCTCTCCCTGCTGATATCTATAGCCATGTGCATGCTTCGAAATATAGACCACTCGATTCCCCTCGACCGGCGGATTCCAACGCACCCTGTCCCGATGCTGTCCGACCGCTGGTTGAAGGGTTATCCAAACATTTGGACTTGAGTTCCCCAGGTAGGTACTTTCAAATTGTTGGCTACTGAGTGCTACAGGCCTGCGGACACTTCGAGACCTATACCATTTGATTCCCCTCACTGAGCGGGATTCAACGGACTCTGTCCCGACGCTGTCGGACCACTGGTTGAAGGGTTATCCATTCTTTTGTACTTTAGTTCCCCGTACATGTCCTTTCAAATTGTTGGCTACTGGGTGCTACAGGCATAGTAAGGACACCTAGAGACCTATACGATTCAATTCCCCTCGGCGAGCGGACTCCAATGAGACCCTTCCCCACTCTGGCGGACATCTGCCCTCTGAGATATCTCCCTTTTTGATCCTGCTGACTGCTATAGCCATGCGGACACTCTGAAACCAATACGATTCAATTCCCCTCGGCGAGCGGACTCCAATGAGACACTTCCTGACTCTAGCGGACATCTGCCCGCTACGGTATCTGCCTTTTTCACCCCGCTGACCTCTATGGCTATGTCGATGCTTCGAGAGCTATACCATTCAATTCAGCTTGCCGAAGGGAATCCAACACACTCTGTCTGGACACTGTCCGACTCCTGGTTTAAGGATTATCCATACTTTTGTACTTTAGTTCTCCCGGCACGTACTTTTAAATGGTTAGCTACCGAGTGCTACTGTTTTCTAGACTAGCTTTAATAAATATATTCCTATTTTGGTATCTAAATGACTCAAATAAGTAAACATGAGTAATACTGGATGGATATTTCCGGACAATTTGGATATTCTCCACACTTTTCACTAACTCATTCAAAGTGCTCGAAGGTAGAGTTGTTGACTTAGGAGGTATCCAATGAGAGCCAGTAACATCTGAGGACTTCCACTATTCTTCTATCCTATCGGGTTGCGTCCGGAGAACAATTCTGCGTCCTGAGAACCTTTCTGCATCTGATACCTTCGGAGTCCTTGGTTGCCTCTGGTGCGTCCGGGCAGCATGGACCCCTGTCCACAAGCACCCAATAAAAGACTGCACACCCAGGACGCGAGTTTACGTTCTATTCGCCTAGACCACCAGATGCACTGGGAGTACTGGGTGCGTCTGCGTTTGACCTTTGTTTTTTGCTGATGTTGTTTTCCCACTTTGTCGGACTGGATCGCGAACCATGCTGCGCATGCAGCCTTGCACGGAATAGGCAGCAAGTCATGCCCAAAGTGTAAGGTTCCGTGCAAGGAGGTCGGTAGGGATCTGCGGCGGATGTATGAGGCCCGTGACAACAGGCTATATAGAGAGAAAGCCTTGAGGCATGAGCTGGCAGAAGCAGCTGGCATTGCAGAATACTTGCAGTGGTTGGGTGTGAAAATAGCAAACAATGTATTCTCTAAACTCAACCGAGTAAGCCCGCGGACCTACACCAGCCAGACCTCTTTCACATCATCTACCTTGGCTTATTCAAACACATGATGGTATAGGTGGAAGGATTCCTGAAAAAGCATAAACGGGAGCAGGCGTTTAACAATGCTTGGAAAGAAATTCTTCCTTACCCCAGATTCAGCACACAGAAAAAGGTCTATCGCGAAATCACACAATGGCAAGGAAAGAAGATACGCAATCACGGCCCTTGTATTTCGGCCATATTGGCGTCCGCATTGCGAAATCTGGACCATTCTGAGTATCCGGATTTCAAGAGCGCTTTGAAGTGTATTACCGGGCTGGTGGAATTCACTCTCATGGCTCAATATCGTAGCCATACACCAGACACACTTTCCTACATAGAAAGCTACCTGCAAAGATTCCACCCGACAAAGGACATTTTTCTTGAGTTCCGTACCTTGAAGGCTACCTGCACTCAAGCAAATCACCAGGATCGGGAGCTAACGGAACTAATGGCATATCAGCGTGCTAAAGAAGTCCACAAAAGAACTCTCACTAATTGCAGTTGGCTGGCTGATCAAGAGAGGGTTGAGAGGTCTAAAGGGCGGGCAGATTTGATACGACGTGAGAACCACTTCAACTTTAACAAGATGCCCTACCTGATTCACTTTGCCTCCCACGTACAGCATTTTGGATCCATATCGATGTATTCAACCAAGATCGGTAACCTAGCATATAAGAATCAGATTAAAGATGGCTACGGCAGGTCAAACAAGAACGAAGCTGCCCGACAGATCTTGTAGCACTATGGCGGCCAGCACGCCCTAGGAATCAGGTTGCAGACACTAGAAGCACTTTCGAAAATTGATGGTGTGATCGTGGCAGAAGATAGTGGGATGGAAATGCCGACTATTGCAAGTCGCAGCACACCTCGCCAGGTTCTTAATGGCTGTATGATGAACACCAGCACGCTGACAGAATTATGCACAGCCCTCGATATCCATTATTCCAACATGATGGAGGAGATACTGCGTCTTATCAGGCAGACTGCTGCAGATGACCAGTAGTTGCCTGTGGACCCCGCCCAACTGGGGTTACTTCCTGCAGAAGGATTTGGTCAGCTTGAAACCCCAGTGCCTCACTCTCAGGAAACTGACACTTTCCAGATCCACCGGGCCCGCTGTACTGGAACAAGGGCATTCCACAACGGTAGCCCTAGAAACAATTGGGTGTGAGTCCAGACTGGTGGAGAAGCGAACTATGGAGATTTACGAGTACGCATGGTGGCTCGGTTGCTAGCACTTTTCAAGATAAGAAATATTCTAAGTAAGGCTGCAGCTGTCCATCACCTGGCACTAGTTTGCATACTCGATCGGATCAATGGTGGCAGATTTCACATTCTGAGCGAACATATTCAAGTCGGCAACTGGATCAATGGTCGAGACATGCAAATAGTCAGTATAGGGGGAGTGATTGGACAGGAGAAGGTAATTCCTAGCTGTGAGAAGCAATCGATATTGAATCACAGGATTGATCTGAGGATGTTTAATGAAATATATTAAATTATTCTATGCAATTATGTACAGTATTTATTCGGCTGAGTTGAAACTAGGCACTTAAGGTTGCAGTTCGCGTATTGAGTGTCCTGCTTCAACTTGGCCGCAAGAGTACAACCCAATCAGCGGGCATTTAAGGGAATGTTTCAATTAGGTTTAATTGTTCTGCATGAATATACGGGCTAGTTGAAGCCGTAGGCTTAAAGTGGCAGTGGCCATATTCAGTGTCAAGCTTCAACTCGGCTACGGAAGTACTACACTATCCCTGGGCGTTTAAGGCAATGTTTTAAATAGGTTGAATTGTTCCACACGAATATCTAGCCGGGTTGAAGCTGGACACTTAAGATGGCACTTCCCATATTGAGTGTCCAGCTTCAACTCGGTCACGGGAGTAATACATTATTCGCGGGCATTGAAGAGAATGTTTTAAATAGGATGAATTGTTCCGTATGAATATACGGCCAAGTGGAAGCCGTACACTTATAGTGGCAGTGCCCATATTGAGTGTCTGGCTTCCACTCAGCCACAGGAGTACTACATGATCAGTGGGCGTTTAAGGGAATGTTTTAAATAAATTGAATTGAATAGGCGGCCAAGTTGAAGCCTGCAACTCAAGAGAGAGACTCCGGTAGAAAGTGTCCAGCTTCAACTCGGCCGCCTGAGTTCTGCCGATCATTAATGCGAAACTATGCTCTCCTGCGGGGAGGGAAGCCAACCAAAGTAGGGGGTCTACATTGCTGCCACGCTGGGCGTCTTGTGAACAGTAAGGGAATTATGGAAGTAACAGTAGGGTGCTGACTAAAGAAAAAGCGACGTAGGATGGCAGCAGCTGAAGGCGGATGGAAGTGGACCGATCTAGGTCGCCAGAGGTGGGAGGGTAGCAGAGATGGCTGCCAGACGCATACAACCCCAAGGAGCAGGCTAGAGGCCAGTAGACGAGAGGTTAAGGGGGTGGATACAAGGGGGAGGCACTAGGATGGGGTGGGGCCACAACAAGCGCGTCAGACGCTGTGAAGGGAAAGTTGGGCGTCCGGGTGCAACAGATGGAAGAGATGAAAGGCAAAGAAGGCACGGGAGATTGGGGAGGACTGGACGCAAAGAGCCGATGCTATTCATCCGAAAGCGTGCTCTGCCTGTCTAGAGAAAAAGCTTTTTTGCTGATGGGGCTACTGAGGACCAGACGGATGCAGTAGAGAATAGGTCAGAGACCCCCTGAAGGTGGCGATCTCTGCCCGGCTCCCTTGCTTGGCAGGAGAGGATGGTGTGGCCGAAGGTTTTGGGGACTTAACCACATCTCTGACAGGTATCGGGGTCGTTGCTATCCCACGAGGGGTGAGCCTTCAGGTATCTTTTTCCTGATCTCAGCTGATGCATTCGACCTGCAACGAACTTATTGACACTCATGAAGGGGTGGGGTTTGAGTGAGGGTGGGTATCAGTATCTGGCAGGGTTGGGGGCTGCAAGTCTCCACTCATCCATGAGGAGGTCCCCGCATTTCTGCTTCGGTTGGGGGTAAGATCGCCCCGGTGGGGGATCTGGGTAGGTGTTTGTTAACAGATGTTGAGAGGTGACTGGTAGGGCCTAGTCGCCCTCTGGGCCCAAGATGAAAAGCATGGAGTGCACCAGCCCCTCGATCGGCAGGTGGGCACGGTTCTTGGATAGGGGTCTAGGTAGTACGCATTTCTGTGGGAGGAGGCTGCCTGCATTCCTTGCCCGGAGGCGGCGGTGGTCCTGTCGCTCACGATATAAGGACAGCGCTTGGATAGATGCAGGAAGACGAGCAGCTGCGGGGTTGATCTCTGGGGGGGAGCAAAGTACTCTCAAGGCGGCTAGTCTCCTATTGTAGTGCAACGACCCTATAGATAGATAGCTACAGCGGACTAGACTCAAGCCCATATGGTATACCAAGAGGTAACCAGAGTGGGGATTGACCAGTATACTTAGTATACTAGCAATAGACATGAGTTGGTACAAGTGTCTACAAAGTGACTTGGTGATATAGGATTAGACTGGGTAACCTGGGTAGGCCTAAGTTACCCTGCCAGGCAGGGCAACCTTCGGAGAGCATGTTCGCATAAAGCTAAGGAAACATACTAAACTTTGCACTGGTCTCCGGGGTAACATTAGATGTGGTCGTGCGGACTGCCGAAAGGCATAAAGCCATAACAGGGTGAAGTTACCCTACCTTGGAAACACAATTACCCCACCATGGAGACCCAGTTACACTTCTAAGGTACCCCAGCTACCCTCCCTTCACCGACAAAGTCGTTTGCAGACTTAGGCGAAGGTTATCCCACTATGGTGGGGCTGTTAGAGGTTCATCGGGCTACTTCGTAGGGCACGAAACATGCTACTGGCGGAGCAGGAGTGGTCCGAACCCCCAATAACTTTCAGGCGATATTCCTAACACCCCCCTGCGGCCCCGGCGTTGGTACGGCGCAATAGCACAGTAAGGCTGTGTAGTTGTGTGCTTCCTAGTAAAGTGAGATCCATAGGAACGTTCCCACAACAGAGTCTGAGTTGTGGCCGTCCAACAGACCAGAAGCTGTTCGCAGGAGATATAAGGGGTGTGAGGGTGACCGCCTCCTGGGGCGCCATGTGGATAACACCGGGGAACCACCTACGGGCATACTTTAGCCTCCGGGTAGTAGTATGGTTAAGAGTAGAGGGCTTGGGGCTGACCGGGGAAGCTGCAAGGCTTCCAGGACAACCACCCAAATGCCAGTCCCGGGCAACCTCATGAACTGTAGCATTACCATGGGTTATTAGTGGACTCTGGAGGTGTGAGTCTTGTCATGATTTCAGAGGGTCCCGCCTGGTTGACTGTGAGTAGCACCCATGCAGTCAAGCAGGAGGAGATTTCCTATCGTGGGTAGAGTTCGTTACGGGGCGGGGCGGGGCGGGTTTTCACTCGCCAGGCCCCGCCCTTACAACCGGCCAGGGGGGTTATTTTGGGGGTGATCCCCGCACCGCCCCCGTCCGGGGCGAGTCCCCGCTCATTCCCTGGACGGGGCCCCGTTTCTCCCCACCTGTTTTAACGGGGACCCGTCTAGGGAACGGGCGGGGGCGGGGGCAGGGGCAGGGAACCCTAAAAAAACACGCCCCGCCCCGGGCCGTTCAGCGGGGCGGGGCCGGGAGTTGGGCCGGGGGCCCGTGTTTTTCGGGGCCCCGGAAGCCCCGTAACGAACACTAATCGTGGGAGCATGCAGTCAGGTGTAGAAGCTTAGTATAGCCAAGTAGATTTGCCGATGGACAGCGTAGCTTGCATAGACGAAACCACCGCTGGGCCAGTGAGTCCCAATAGAATTATCTCTACGGTAAGCATGTCAGTCAGCCACTGACATATTACCGATAGGAAAGAGTTTGGCCTCATGCAGATATAGTTGGAGAGACATTACCAGGAGCACTTCCTATTTGTGGAGATACTTAATACCCAAGCGGTCCGACTGCCTCTGAGTGTCAGCTCGCTCTAGGCAGGTGAGTTGGATAGCCCTAAGGTGCCAGTGAGTAAGATGCTTGCCAACGGTCAGAATGGTTCACGGTTGTCCTCTCGCTTTACATTATTCTACTTAACTAAAGCCAGAGACACCCTATTCTCATAACCAACCATCCTCGAGAGAAATTATTGAATGAAGCTTTCAGGCCTAACGATAGTAAGTTTTACCGCTTGATTCTACTTTGAATTATCATTATCTTTATTTTGATCCTTACTTCTACTTTGAGTCGTCGGGCCAGTCCCAATCCTAGGATCCGTCTTCCTACAGAGTGCCCAGTTACATCTAGGACAGTAGGAGGTTGAGCGGGTGTAGGCAGGCTTCGATGGCCAGAATACCTGTCCGCGTGCACAAGCAGCAGTTGGTCATCCGCCTCTGGGCCTTGTGCCAGAAGCTCGACATGGTCCGAAAAGCGTGCGCCCAGGGAGTAAAGATCTCACGACCATAGGTGAAAATTAGGAACAAAAGTGACAACACCAGCCTGTAGCAGAAGGAAATAGGGGGCTTTTTTCTTTTTATCATGTATTCGTTGTTAAGGTACAAGAAACCGCATGGCGCACTAGCTATGGCGAAAACAAAACCATAAAAGAATCCAACGGCCCACTTCACCTCGTTATGGGACAAACAAAGACACCCCACCCCTAGGAAAGCAATCAGACATGAAGATCGAAACCCTACTCCCAAGACTCTATTGTATGGGCCTAACCACATGCCAGCCACCAGCCTAAACTAATTGGGAGGAAAGCATTGGAAAGCCAAACACGAAGAAAACCCTCATGAAGATGTACAGGAGCAAAGAAACCCTTCAGCAGGCTCCCCTGAACAAAAGAAAGAATTTAGCCGGCAGCAGGTGCTGGCAAAGTGGGAAGAGTAAAACTACTATTGCCTATCGGGTGTTGTGGGACTCCCTGTTGACCAGCATGGATCCTAGGATAGCGACACTTCAGACTTTCGCATAGGCCACAGAGCTAGTATTATACCATGTAACATGTGTACATGTTCCGGTAACAGTACACAGGAGCAGGCAGTGCAGAATCTCCTATGTTTAGTTATTTGATTTATATTTGGTTTACTTGATTTTATTTCAGCTCCGCCACTGTCTCTGAGTCAGATAGGCTATGCTATTGTATTGCTATGTTTAGTTTACTTTGCTGGAAGTTCATATTTAGGATTCCGGGTATGGAATGGTCATGTAACACTAGTGGAGGCTGAGTTTTGTTTTTTTCTTTGGTCTTGCAGGATCACAGGATTCCGGTATGTGCGCAGCTACTGGTAATGATCGTGATTGCAGGAAGGCTATTGCTCTTGGGTTTTGTATTTAAACCAGTCTCCTGGCTAGCAGGAGACAGCAGAGTTTGACTGACCTTCAGTCTAAGAATACACTTGGTTGAACGGCAATCCCTGAGTTCTATTTGTCCTTCAACTATTATCTCTTTCTCCGGTCCCTTGAAGCCTCCCTTAGTACCTGCGCTAGCAGGTCTATTGCCGGTCCTACTGTATTTTCATTAGACAGGAATAAACCTGTTACATACCATGACACAGCGTAACCTAAAGTGAGGTTTGCGACCTTAGAGTATAAGGAATGCAAGGGGAGCCACCTGGCCAGGAGAGCCACTCAGCAGTGAAGATGCCAGCTATTGTAAGGTGCAGTAGGGTGCCAGCCAGGGTGGCAGGTAAAGTGCCAGCTAAAGAAGGGGGTAGCAGTACAGTACAAGCGGATCTAACTGTGGGAAGTAGGAGGAGGAAGGCTCACCAAACAACCAACAAGTGCGAACATGGGGGACGGAGACCGGGTCACAATTTTTCGAATGCCAATTGTCCCAACCGAGCAACTCAGACGAGAGTGGAATCCCAGAGAGCGGGGCTACTAGGGCAACTACTTCACCGATAGCCCGAAACTAGCAATCGGGTGTTGACCGAGGAAGGAGAGTTGCTGACTGTGCAAATGGCTAAGCGAGACGCGTCGCGAAGTGCAAGGTAAGAGGTAGGAATGTCAACGCGAGTGTCGTTAACGAAAACAGAACGGAACCAGGATGAAATCCATAACCCCTGTGGGGAAAACCACAGGCCCTAGAGGAAAGAAAGAGATGAGGGCGTGATAACCCCCCGAGCAGTTGCCATGGGCAGGGGAGATCAGAGCAAGAGGACACTCTCACAATTATTTCCCATGGTGTTGAGATTTCAATCACTGGAGGTGGGCGGACGAGAAAGATGAAGGAAATAGGGGGCTTTTTTCTTTCTTTTTTTGTGTTTTTCATATCATATATTTGTTGTTAAGATACAAGAAATTGCATGAAGCAGAAGCTATGGCGAAAACAAAACCCAAACCCCAAGACAAACAAACAAAGGAAACATCCATCACCAAGTATCTTCATAAGGGTCTGTACCGGTCCCTGGCCCACATGTGGGCGCGAAAATCAAACAAGTGAAGCAAGGAAGCCCTCCTAATAACTAGTGGAAATAACAGGCAACCTGAGCAGCCACTTATACTGGAAACCTAGCTTTCCTGAGACCACATAAAGTAACCAAAAGAAACTACATTAGATGAGCAGGAAGAAACCGAACTGACTGAGGCGGTGGGGCGCGAACACATCCCCGGGGGGAACACGGTCCTGGTCAACCTGATGAATCCGGAGAGGGCGCTGAGTAGGATGGCAGATGACCAGATCGGGGCGTCGGAGCCCTGGTCAGAAATGACTAAAGGTGGCGGGTCCCTGGTTGGCGCCCTTGCCGGGCAGGGCAGTATGGCGTGTTCGAACATCTCGAGAGACTCGTCACAGGGGGTGGGATCATCGTTATCCCATGACGGATGAGTGCAGATGTTGCTGTTACCAGATCTCATCTGGTGGAGCCGTCCTGCATCGAACTTGTTGAGGCCCATGAAGGGGTGGTGCTTGAGGGAAGGGCGGTATGGGTATCTGACTGGGTCAGGGGTCCGGGCTTGCCATTCTACCATGAGGAGGTCGCGGCATCGCCGCCTTAGTTCGGGGTAGGAGCTCCCCTTGGAGGGGTCAGCGTAGCAATCGGCAAGGAGGTGCTGCGAGGTTACAGGGAAGGCGGCGAGCCCATAAGTGCCCAGGAGAAATAACATTGAGTGGGGGACGGCGTCCATGGGCAGTTGTGCCCTGTTCTTCAAGGGGGGTCGAGGCTGAAGCCAAGGGTGGGGGAGGCGGCTGCCCGCGTTCCAAGCCAGGAAGATTCTGTGGTCCAGGGTGGGTCGATGGAGGGAGGGAGTTTGTATGGAGGGGGCTAGCCGGGCTGTAGCAGGGTTGATTTCAGGGGGGGAGCAAAGCACGCCAAGGTTGGCAAGGGGTTTCTTGTAGGTCAGGAGCAAGTCCAGGGGGGGGGTCCATGCCTCTATTGCCAGGATGTCAGTTGGGGTGCAGGCAAAGCGGTTTGTACACAATCTCTAAACCATGTGCCAGAAGACCGCTAACTTTCTCACCATGTAGACCATCGGGGAGAAGACGTCACCTCCATAGCTGCAGATGGGAAAGAGCAGGGATGCGGCCAAGCGATAGCAGAGGAAAGAGGGGAGGCCCATCCCCGGAGGGGAACGGCTCTTGCCCGCTAGCAGGAAATACGGGACGAAGCCTACTTTATCTAGAAGCAAATCCTAGCATAGCCTTTGCTGCCCGACTCATACCCTAGTATAAGTCGCATATCTGCGTAACCAAGGAAACAATACAATTTGTCGTAAACCTTACAAAGGAAATCCCTGATAGCAACCATATAACAAAAGAAAGCACACCAAGCTTATCCCAACGCGTATCTCCCCATATGACCACGAGAATGGGTTAGCAAGGTGGCACCCTCAGCAAGGCATAGCAAAGCTTGGCTCAATTCCTTGGCACAAATCATACCTTCAGCAGACATCCCACATCCCCAGTTACACCATTCCCAACAATACCAATCATACGCCATGGCTATCTCTGGAGATTTGATCAACTCCAGAGGTGGCATGAGTGAAGGGATAATATATACAAGGAAAACAAAGTAAAAAGTATTAACTGATTCCAGTTGATTCTTCCCATTACCCCTTCCTCCTCTCTTCTTTCAGTCTGAGTTCTCATCCCCACTCCACCCTTCCATTCTGCTATAATACAAATTACAAGCAAAACCATTTATTCATACTCTCATCTAAAGAAGTCAGAATTGCACTTCCATCAATCTCCTCACCACAGCTCCCATGAACATCTCCCAGGTTCAAGTCAAAAGGTACTTTTCTTTCTCTCAATTTACCTTCTAAATATCTTTCCAGGTTGCTAACATCTAATCCAGTTTCCTCCAAGTATTTCCACAATCCTTTAGCCTCTTTTTCTTTTGGTCTTGGAAATTTGCTTTAAATGCACAGCTTCTTCCTGAACCAAGGTACATCTAGTCTTACGATACTTTGATAATCTTCCCTCACCCTCTAAAATCTTTGCCTCCCTCCATTTCTCTGAACACTGCACTAATTTTCTTTTTTTTTCTTAATCAATCAGTCACTTGTAGTATAGAATTTCCTCTTGCTAGCATTTGGCTTTTCAGTTGTCTGTAGTAACTGGAAAAACCTAGTAATATCTGCCTGATCAACTCAGGCCTCACCCAAAGTAGGAATTCTAGTCTAGTTTACTTTTGTCTAAGAGTTGGCTAACCGACTTTTAAGGGAAACTGATTCCGAATAAGTTTCAGGCCAATCCCCGTTTATTGAATGGGGTGTGCTATCATCAGAGGTGCCAGTAGATCTTGTGGATTGGGATTTTGAAATTACAAGACTGCAGTTTACTGGTATAAGTCCTGTATTATAGAATCCGGATTGGAGGTTTTGTGAATGGATGGACACTCGGTGGATTGTTATTAAGATCTCCCAAAGGTTTTCTCTAGATACTCCATACTTGTGGTTTTCAAATCATCAGGTTAGTTCCTATTACCCTAGCGGGAATAGCTTACCTAATAATTAAAAGCGAGGTATATGGCTTCATAGGATAACCATATATCCAAACCCAAGCTCCCGGAGTTATGAGCTTCACAGAGGCATCTGGAAGACGACTCGGAATACTAAATAAGAGCACATTTCAAGATATGTTTAACTGATTGGAACGATGTTTAGAGAATACTACTCCTCTTATTTTCTAGTTGCATATGTGTTAGCTGCATAATGCTTTGATAGCTGGATATCGGAACTGATCACTCCATATTCCATATTACTATTGGTATGTAGGCATTTGGGCCACATATTCATTTATAGTCTATCATGACGAAGAGATCGAAGACTGTCTACTGGCGGAGTGGGGACCCCCTCAAATGAAATAGCAGTTCGGGAGATTCTCTGAGTTGAGCTGGGCAAGTTTTCAGGGTCAAACGGTGTTCGCACTTTGTTCTTACGAACTGAATTGTTAAGAAGATATTTCTTAACTAGAGAAGTCGAAGTAGCATGAACATTAGTATAAATAGAGGACTCTCTCCCAGTGTTTGAAGAATCATCAAGCAACGGAGAAGAGACCTTAACAATATAACAATTTAGCGAGTTATATTTTAACTCTTTGATATTTAACTACCCTTTATTACTTTACCTTTACCAAATCATTACCTACAAGCCTTCCTGACTATCATCCTTTGTCTCAAATATCCTTGGCCTAGTTAGCTTGGAATTATACCGTGTTAGCTACCCCGTAACAGTTCCCACTGACAGTAGTGCTTATAGGATCCGAATACACATATGTTTAAAGGCTGGAGGCTCTGAGTTGTATGCGAAGATAAGCAGTATAGAATTATCTTTTGTAATATACAGAATTCCAAAACCTCTGTATTAACGTGGCTGTTGTGCTCATCAAAACGGAGCAGTCAACAATCCTCTGCTGCCTTCTCAGCTGATAGACTTGAAGGTCGAATGTTTCTTCAAAGGTATTCCATCATGATCTTTTCATCTGTCAATCCATTATGGGAGCAGCCAAAGAGTCTTTTTTCAGGAAATTCTTTTACCCGCTTGGACTATTTGGCAATAAACTCATTGGCTTTGAGTATCAAAGTGTGATCAAGTGCTGTACCATCTACACAAATGCCCTTAATAACAGTTATAAACTCTTGTAAATCATCTATTGATTTGTTTTGTCAGTGTCTTAATTTATTTGTCATTTGATTTTATAAACAAAAACTGAAAGAAAGACTACCTTTGAGCTTGACTTCTTAGCATTCCATTTTCTCTTGGATTCCAGACAACTTTCAGAACTCTTTCAGATTGACCCAAACCAATTAAAAACTCAATTTCATCAATATTGTATGTATTGACAGGTTTTATTTTGCATTCCTGCACAACAATATCTAACTATTAAATCAACTTTGTTAATATAATGCATATATACTTAGACTTAATCTTACATTTGTTTTTAAATATGAAAAACAAAGAATTAACAAATGGCATATTGTGGCAAGAAAAAATACCTGATCAAAGAAATAGTTCATCAATTCAACATCATTTCTAGTGTTCATTACGGGGCCCCGTTTCTGACAAATGGGGCGCCAAGAGCAGGTTATTAACTGCAGATTAAAAAAAGAATCGTCCAAATCAGACCAAAACTGAGTGAGATAGGGTTCTTTGAAGTTGTCTGACTTCAAAGAGCTCTATCTCTGTCAGTTCTGGTCCGATTTGGATGATGTTTTCAGCCAGTTAATCAGAATAACCTAGGTTATTTTGTCCCCGCTCCTCGGAAACGGGGCCCCGTAACGAAGCCTAATCATTTCCACCTATATTGTGAAGAAAATCTAACAGTTTACGAAATCTTGTCTTTCCCTCAGAATGACTTTTTTTGAATGCCTCCTTCGACCTCTTGCTCAAAGTCTCCTGTGGCTTTCACTAGCAGACAACTGCTGTGACAATTTCCCATACCTGCAGTATAGTTGGGAGAAAACCAAGACAAAATTGAAAGTAGCAGCACTCAACCTCCATCCATTCCTTCTCTGGGTTCAACTTCTGTCCGTGTTGACCTCCCTCATCTTTATTCTTTCTTCTATTACACTGATGCATCACTGTGATAGGTGCTGCTCCAACTATTCCAGCAGCAATAATAAGACTTACTGCAGTCCTATTTGCTGGTATCTCAATGGCCATTTGTTCATGGACTCAAACTAGAATATCGGTATTTCTTAGGTCCATAATAGTAGCGTAAAGTTCAAGAGAGCCTCAGGCCAATATCCGTGTTCAGGTATCTTGAGTATGGTTGGTATTTTATGACAAAATCTACCCTAAATGCTATACTCAATATCAAGTTTGGCTGCACCTCGCTGAGAGTACCACCTCACTAACCCCTCAGACTATCTATACACATCCTGGTGGTATCCAGGTTACAACTTGGAACACTGGATGAGTTCACGTTTCACCATATGTTTGCCTGATTGGAATAATGTTTAGAGAATACTACTCTGCTCATTTCCTAGTTGAGTGCGGATACCATCAGAGAAAATAGCAGTTAGGGGAATCTCTGAGTTGAGCTAGGCACTTTGTCAAGGCCAGACAAGGCTTACACTTTGTTCTAACTAAACTGAATTGTGAAGAAGATACTTCTTAATCAAAATAGCAAAAGTGGCTTGAATATTAGTATAAATACAAGGCTTCTCCTATAGTGGTTGAAGAATCATCAAGCAACAAAGGAGGGATCTTAACAATATATCAAGTTACCAAGTTATATTTAACTCTTTCATATTTGACAACTCTTTACTTCTTTACTTCTACCCAACAATTATCTAAGAGCCCTTCTGATAATCAATCTGTTGTCTCCATTATTCTTGGCATACTTATCTCAAATTCCTACTGTTTTAGCTATTTTGTAAAACAAATAAGTAAAAATATAAATCAAAACTAAATATAGAAAATTCTGCACTTCTCTCCTGCCTACTTTTACTACAATATGCATACACTAGTATATTACAATAACTTACTTTATATTTGTAGTATTCTTTCACTTCAAGTTACTACTTAAGATTAAATTATCTTTTTATAACATCAGTCAAAAATTTCTCAAAAGGTCATCTTCAAGTTCCTTATAATGAAGTTAAACTTTCTTCCTGGAATGTCTCTCTGTATTAAAGTATGCTGCAATATGACTATAGTGACTTGTCACAAGAGAAGAAATCTCAAAATTATATTAAATGAGACAAAAATATAAGTCACTACTTCAACTTGAAAAGGAATTTGCAATAGTAACGTAATTTACTGGGAAACCAATCATCATATGGAAACCAATCACCTGTAGCAACCAGTGTAAAATCAAACCCAGAATTGATTCTCTCTATAAATAATAGACATACCACCCTGAAAGTTTGTAAGTGGGTACTTTAAAATATGGAGAATTAGGATATGTAGCTATTATTCAATAATACAAAACCATTCTTCTTAAATAGTGCTTTTAAGACTGCTTATATGGAACAAAACCACAATTATTCTAGCAAGTAAAAAAATGCCAACAATGTATAAGAAGTGATTTCATGAGAGATACAGAGAGTTCACTAATCTTTATATCAATATGCAAGTATTCATCTATTAATTCCTAATTACTTTTTCAAAGTTATGATTGCTAGAATGAAGTACATAAACTATGTACAGATCTTACAAATCCAACAAGATGATTACTAGTTAGAAGATTTATTAATCAATTCAAGAGTTTCTAATTAACTTTAATGTAAGTGCCTAAGTCTATATAAATAGTTTGAAGCTAAGAAGATATGTTTTTCCTACTTTGAAAATAGATTAATTGAACGAGTAATTGTTGATTATAAAGCTTTAAATAGTTTTTCCCATATGAGATATGCTAGTCTAACGAGGCTAGAGACTAGAACCTGAAATTTACTAATACTAGCAAAAGTATCCACTAAATTCTATTTCATATAATGATTTAGTTGTGATACTTTTAAAATTACAAATTACTTAGAAGAAAGGATTTGTATTTTCCAACCATAATTACAAGACAGAATAAGAAAAACATCAGCATTTGCCTTCAAACTTTGTATACTTGCCTGGTTCATTATTGTAAAGTTGATTACAAATAATTGAATTTATTAGCCAATCTAGTAACTAGATATTGTATTATCAAATTTGTTAAATTTGTCTGAAGTCAAGGTACTTTATACTTGCTACTGTAACTTTGAAAAATAATCAGGAATTAATAAATAAATACTTGTATATTGATATAAAGGACCTGTCAACTCTCTCTATTGCCTTATGGAAGAACTTCTTATATGTTTTTGCCATTTTTTACCATTTACAATAATTGTGGTCTTGTTCCCATAGCTAATCTTGAAAGCATCATTTATGAAGGGCAATTTCATATTATGGAATAATAACTCTATATTCTAATTCTCCATATTTCAAAGCACCCACTGACAAACCTTTAACGTGGTATTTCTATTATTTATAGAGATAATAAAATGTGGGTTTGATTTTACACTGGTTGCTACAGGTGATTGGTTTCCATGTGATGATTGGTTTCCCGGTAAATTACGTTACTCTGCTAAAATGGCAAAATATTCAACTTGGGGTTATAATAATTGAACTAACCCAATGATAATACAAAATAGTTGCAAACTATCTACACTTATTGAAAAATATCAAACAGTAACCCAATGATATACATTGTATTATACAAATAAAAATAGACACAGGCAACCAGAAATTCAAACACTAAAACAATACAACAATAAAAAATCAAAAAATTAAAAACTAGAATAATATAAACTACAATCCAAACCCTTTTATCTTCCTAACTTTTTACAGTTGGCAAAATGGAGCACTGATGATCCAAACTGGGATTATAAAAAGTAGGTGAAGCCGAGATATTGAGTGGAGAAAAGCAAATCAGTGCATAATTGGTGCATCTGTGCTTGGTTACTAACCTAGCTTCTTGACTACAATCTAAACCTATTCAATATCAATTAGCAACAAGATAAACTCTGTATAAAATAATAAATAAAACTTACAATTGTGAAATACAAGTGTCTTTTGTGCTAGTGTTGCCTTACCCCAGAGGGGCTAGAAGACTTGTTCTACAACATGATACAGTTAGTCCCTAAAATGTATAATCACCTCCAGTATATTAAGACCAGTAACTTGGTAGGCAACCATATTCTGAGCATTTATATTGCTTCTGACCACTAATTGACATGGTTTGTAAAACCTACAAGTTTGTTCTACCTGTGAGTTGAGCAATCAGTTGAGAAAACCAAAACTTACATAATCTACCAACTTAGCCACTTGTGCTTTATTCTCACAGCCAAGTTGCTTGAACTTGTCCTTCCTGTTCAATATTTTTTCCAGAAGCAATTGTTTTATTTCCTGCATTGCTTTGCTTTGTAATACAGATGACCCTCTTATAAATGGCCTTCAGGACAATAGCATCAACAATTGGGACTCTTGTCTCTTTCATTGCTGTCTCCAGTCCCATTTTCAATCTGATAGTGTTTTTTTTTTCACCCTTTAACTTCTCTTTTGTCCATTTTAACTTCTTGCTTATATCTTTATTCATCTTAAGTATCTCCTTATTCTTCTTATCCACCTTATTATATAGCTCTTACCATTCCTTACTTACTTTCTTCCCCACTTCAAGGTTCTGAGAGGAGCTTCCTATTGCACTCTGTTCTTCTCCTTTCACATGAGTTTTTTGATTTGTGTCCCCATGACAAAATCAGGAAATGTGTCTGCTTACACAACAAGAGTATTTGAAGGTCAACATGTGTAGGAGAGCAAATATGTGTGTTGGGTAATTCCTTCTATCCCCTGAACGGATAAGACAGTTGGAAAAAGTCTCTTTCATTACTGTTGCGTCAAAGGCTAAACTTAACATTGCTAGCAGTCAGGTGAATTCGAATCCAGAGCCTCATTTGCCTTGTTTCTTGAAGAGAGTTGGTGATGTTTCAACAGATAACGACTCACATGTCTTTGCCAAGAATACCTCCCGGGCTGGCAGCCTATATTTTGCTAGAGCCCCTACCAATTATCCAGCCCATAGAAGTACTCTTGTGGAACGCACCAGAGTATGAGACAATCAATGTCCAATGTCATGTGCCTGCTAGCCATATTATTAAGTTTAGTCTTGGAGACTAATGCATGAGAGACTTTTTCCAACTGTCTCATGTGTCCAGGCGATACTCCTCAGTGAAGTCTAATAGTGGGTGTTGAGTGGGTGGTGAGCTAGTGTGGTATAGTGAGAGAATGATAGCCAAATGACTGAAGTATCTATCCTACCACCTTTGGCAGTCACATTGTTTATGACGAGTCCAGAAGGGGTCACCATCACTATATTTGACCACGCCAGCAGTCTGGAATTAGCCTAACAGTGGTAGCACTAGTTGATTGAGGTTCGCTAACAATCGTGTGCTCGGATGTGTTGTCGGGTAGAGAGGTTGTGGTGTGTATTCTCTATGGAGGTTTCTAGCTACGGTTCACCTTAAGTAGTGAAAACTCTCCTCGTGCTTGTGACAGCCGTATGTCTCCGCATATGCCCTATACATCCGTTCATGCATTAGAACATTCCTGGTGTCCACCCCCCGGTGTCCTTTATAGATGTGAGCTCTCCCCGTGCCTCCGCTATCTCTGCTCGCAGGCAGTGGTCCACTACTCGGATTACTATGCCATCACTATGGTCCGTTAACAAAAATAACGGCGCACCAGAGATCACTAGCGACGCAACGCCCCTCCACCCTCGACCCACCTGAAGAAATTTCCCTAAATCATATCAATTTCCTGTATCTATTCAACTACGCATTTACTTTTTTTAATTCATCGCGACAATAGTAGGTTTGGTGGGAAAGTGCTGTTGTCGCCGAAATTTTTCCTGATCGTTGGTGCGCCGTTAATTTTGTTAACGTACCATAGTATACACTATAGCAGCCCCCTGACAACACTCTAACCGTGTCGATACCCCGGGAACCTCTTCACTATTCACATCGTTTAGACTCTATCTAGGTCCCTCTGGCATGGCATACACTACCCTTGCTTTTAAATCGCTTTTTCTTGGCCTCTGATTGGAGGTTGAATCTAGATCTTGCTTCCCCAGGGTTAGGTTTTGTAAGCATGCAGGAAGGCTTTGTCATAGAATCTCACTCGGGATCCTATCAACCGGCAAGTGTTTACCGAGGAGTTATACAATTTTGGAGGTGCTCCCGCATATCTGCACTAGTTCAAGGGCAAGTGGGAGCACCGAGGAAATTGAACGGTGCCATCGCCTTTTTACGAAAACATGAGAGCTTAGTATCGGATTATATGTGGAATAACCCTTCTGTTAGACGGTCTGGCTGGAGCTCTTTGTTCGCCCTCAGTCTCGAGACTAGCTTGTCTTTCCGGGGGCTTTGATGGATCTTGGGCAAACGGAGTTAGCTAAGCGTTTATCTAGGATATCGGGAGGGCAAAGCATTAGGTGTCTGTATCATATTACAGATGAAGCCGCACCCTCCCCTTGTTAATCCCCTCAGTTGTTTCAGGGTTCAGAAGGTAAAACTGTGTGGTCAGGGCCAAGCTACTCGAGTATAATATACTTTTCTGGAGGGGGCATGTGAGGTGAAACTCACGCTAGCACTCTGTCCCTTTCCTAGATAGGGTTGATTTTTAGCGTATTGCACAGAGATTAGACCTAAGAATGTAGCTCGATAGAGCGAAGGTGGCTGCGGGAGTTGTAGACAGCATGGTGTGATGCGGATTGAGTAATATGCTGTATGACTCTACTCGTATAGAGAGCTGTAAGCTAAATGTCATACTCCTTGTCTTGGGCTATTCTTGCTCTGGGCCTTCGAGAATTACGCACTGTATATTTCCGCCTACGCGAACAAGGAGATTGAGTTCTCACCAATGTCATTTCTGGTAAGTCTGTTTAAGCGCGGCTCCTGCGAGGATCAAATGCTGTAATGGCTACCAACTCAAGGGGTCAATCCCATTCCTGCCCCATCTGCCATAGTAGTTAATGGTCCTATAGCTCCCCACGGAGCTGTTTATATGTCTAGAGTTACCCCCTTTTGTTCTAGGGTTTTTTTAAGCTGGATATGATACCACTAAAACACATGCTCCTCTTGTAATTGCTCGTATCTGATTTCTTTCTCTTCTCAAATGCTTCTTTCAGCTCTGTCCCTCCAAGCCACTACCAGTTTAGACTAACAGGTGCTCCCTTTTCTTGCTCCCTGTGGTTTCTTTGAAGGTCCTTGTTGTCTTGATTCCTTCTTGAGGGATCCTGGTCGCACTGACAGGACTAAACCGCTTCACTATATAGCTGGGCTACATCCCCCTTGTTATTAAAGCAGCAACCAACTATGGCTTTCTCAATCAATAATCTCGACTATGAAGTATTACTACTTCTCCATTCAAACGATCGCGCATTGCCACAGTGATTGTTGAGAAATGGTCCTCTGGGTTGAGGGACTAGGGTCCAGTATAAGCTTCCTACTCACTATTGCGGATATGTGGGCGGACACGGAGGTTGGGGATCCACGCAATAGCTTGCGTCATCAAGATATGGTGTATATATACCGTTCATGTCTTCCGGAGTTAGGTAGAGAACTTAACCAACAGTCTTCCGCTGCAACACGAGACATTCAATTCCTGGCAGTGATCTGTCGGAACTACTACCTCAGTGTGATGATCTGGAACGGATATGTTCGGCCAGTGGTCAAGCGAGTTGAAACCTGCGGATCTAGGATATGGCAGTGGTCATCTTGATGTATATTCATACTGCTCATTACTATAAGTACGGCAGTCTCAAGCGCGTTTGTAGAACAAGCAACATAGCATTCGTCTCTTTTCTCTTTCATTCAATTGATCAGTCCCATTACTTCTCACCCTGACTCCAGCCATTCCTGTGTGACCTCCAACATGATCTGTTGAAGATCTCGTAGGTGAGGTGAATAAATATGAACTGAATACGCTTGTAGAATCCGGATCAAGATTGTCCGTTGTCTCTTGGGTACCAGACCATGGTACTTATACCTCAGAGAGGTATCTAGATACAGGACTAATGAGCAAGCTCCCACTATGCCTAAAAAGGCGTGCTTCCGTCACATTGAAGCCATTATTCCAACATGATCTCTGGTGGCAAAGCGAGTGATTGGCTATGAGTACTCGGTGGGCCTGCTAGTCTTGTGACCCTCAACTCGTTGGAATACCTCGCCTTCACGATGGGACCCGGCTTAGCTAATGTGAAGCTGTTTTTTATCTAGCGAGTGCTAAACATCAAAGCTATCTTGCGATACGGTCCTTATGATACACTGGATTTCAGCCTCTCACAGGGATGCGGAGTTGATATATCTCTCTAAAGACCCGCTTATGCAGGGTTTGTGAGAGTATTTCCTGAGCTGTGCTCCATATGTCGGAGATCGATGGGGTGGTGGGGGCAGCGATGGCTTCGCTCGTGTTGGATACGCTTTCCATAATGGGCAAGTCATTGTGTAAGGGCAGGATCATGGTGATGGAGCATGATGTAATAGACTACGTATATCGGAAGTCATTTCAGTAGCGCATTTGCTTTCTATAAGTATTGGGGGTTTCTCCCCAATCGTAGTGGAATAAGCACAGAAAATTCAACAGCTCGTACTAAGTTCGAGACGAGTGACGGCCCGTGCGTAGTGCACGACATGTGCGGTATTATACCATAAAATAGGGACTATGATCTTAGGGGATCAGAGGAAAATGTCTAATAGACAAAAGTAATTAATGGGGAAAAAATCGTATTCCCGCTCTAAGCCATATACGGGAATAATTATAAATACATCCTGACAGGAAACGACCAAAGACCTCAAGTTGTACTAGTTTAGACTCCACAGAATCTACCCCATAAGCTGCAATGGATCCTCTGGAGGCCATCTTGTCTGACAAAAGCTCAGACATCTCTTGATGCTCTGAAGAAATTTTCTCGTAACCTCATCGCTCATGATATGTGCCGCTAATCCCTTCTCATGAAGCTTTTCGCGTGCTGAACGTTCGTGGATACCAACCATGGTAACACCAATGGGCCAAGCACTTTAAGCAATTAGCATCCACCCGGACGTGAAAAAGAATGGCAATTCTGATGAAACATACGCATTTCCAATACTCAATCTTAAGTAGACATCGTTTGCCCGAACATATCTTCTTGCCTGAGCTTCTACCACGATTTCGCAGACCTTCGTATATATATCTTCGTGCAGATCCCTTTGTTTGAAGTGGCGGAATAGCGGGACCATATACGTCTTTGCCTGAATCATCGAGTTTGCTGCCGCCTTCCCTTGAAACGAGTCTTTGAGTGCAGCCGGCCTGCTCTCAAGTGCAATCTCCCACTCCGAGAGAACCAGGGCGAACCATGCCGCCAGTTGCCGGTAGACCTTATCTTTGTCGTTCGGGATGTCGTCTATGTTGAGTATCATTTCCTCTTCCGACAGCGGTGGAGCCGCCTCCCTATTCTTTATTTCTAATGCTGCTAAAAGCCTCTTCAAACGACGGACCTTTTGTGGATGTGTTTCGGCAAACAAACAAGCAGGTTCCCCCATACTCCGCAGCTTCTCTATCGCATCTGCTTCCGTCATGGTTTCCGAACTATTTGCTTCATCTGAGCCACCCGAACCCTCCTTTGTGACTGGACCCTCCTTCTCTAACCGTTTTGTTTCTTCTTCCTCCTCCTTCCGACGGCGCTTTTCTTCCGCGAGTTGCTTTTGTTTAGCTTTGGTTGCCTCACGGCGATTGCGCTCTTCTTCTTCCTCCTGTCGTTTCCTCTCGGCTTTCTCACGTCGTTCTTTCTCGAGGCGCTTTTGCTCTTCTTCGTATTCCCGACGGCGTTGCGCCTCAATTTCGGAGCGCTTCATGTATTTCTTAGGGACAGGTTCCGCAGACGATTTCGATGAAGCAGGCTCCGGTTTCCGCTTCTTAGAAATCTCGGCAGCCATAACTGAGGCGAAATCCATGGCGAGTGATGATTGTGAAAGTTGTTCAGATACCGTTTGATGCGGGTTAGCTTTGCTAGTTGACCCCAAGGCTAACCATTGTAAGGCGATAGAGTTGAAGGCCGGGTAACCTTTGCACACCCTCTTCGGCCTTCAGCTCTCAACAAGAGCGCAGGGGGTGACTTGCGCTTATTGCCTTTCCAACTCTAACTACTTAACCGTGTCCTCTCATTAAACTCCAACCTCTTTCCCAAGCATTTAGTATTTTCATTCTTGATCTACGATTATTGCTTTTTCAAGCTCAAACCTCCAAATGTCGAAAATGTGGGAGATTGACCCTGAGACGAGGAGAAAGGTAGCTTCCTCTCCCTAGGATCTCACCGGGAGCTCGTTTCTGACGGAAAAATAGCTCCTTGAGATCCAAAAGAGAAATGGGAATAATGTTTGCTGTGATTGTAATGCTCCAGCCCCGCAGTGGGCTAGCCCGAAATTTGGGGTATGTTTTTTTCTTTGGTGGTCCCCGCCAGCCCTAGCTATCCCTTGATGTCATAAGCTGACAATTGGTTAGATTTTTATCTGCTTGACTTGTGCGGGTGTTCACCGGTAGTCCTCCTTTCTCCCTTTGCAGCCTACTTAGGAGGAACTCCGCATCTGACCGCTTGCGGGAGAGAGGGGCTGGTGTGACTCTTAGAGGTCTAGGTGTTCATATATCCTTTGTGCGCTCAATCACAATGGACTCTTTCAAAAATGAGGAGATCAAACGTATGGAGAAGGGAGGAAACAAGAGATGTCAAGAGTTTTTCCAGAATGCGCCCGAGTTTGATGAGAGTATGACTATTAGCGGGAGGTACGGAAGCTCTTTTGGTGAGGACTATAAAGAAAAGGTTTGCCTCAAGGCCTTCCGAGGTTTCAGGTTATGCGAAATTAATATCATGATGAAGTTGACAGCAGACGTTGAAGGCCGAGAGTGGGTGCGAACAGAGCGCCCTAAAGCGTCCCCCTCCCTTGCTTCGAAAGGCCAGAATAGTCGTTCCACGACGTCACTGTCCTCGGCTCGCTCCGGGTCCCCGGCCTCAGTCAATGCTTCAAGTAAAGAACGGAATGAGGCCTATTTCTCTAGGCTTGGGAGTGAAAATGCAAACCGCTCAGGAGATCTCCCACCATCACAAGGCGGAAAATATGCTGGTTTCGGCTCAACCCCCGCGCCAGACGTGTCAGCTAATAACAGCTCCGCGCCTAGCATCGACGAGTTTTCGAGAGACCCCGTTGGCGCATTGACTAGGGGTTTCGGTTTCTTTACCACACAAGTAACCAAGACAGCTCAAACTGTCAACCAAGCTGTTATCCAGCCAACCGCGCAGAAGCTTGCAGAGACAGACCTAACCAAGCACGCAGCAGCCTTGGGACAGAAGGTTACCGAAACAGGAAAGTACGGTGTTGAGAGTCTCAACAGGTTTGTGGACAATTCCGGAGGCCCTCAATACAAACCTATCGTCCGAGGCGAACCAGAGCACAAAGACTTTTGGGATAGTTTCGGCGAAGAGAAAAACACCCCTACAAGTATGGCGCCCAAGAGGCCGGCCGCTACCGGGACTATGGCATTGAAAAGCGGAAAGAAGGATGATTCTTGGGATGATGATAATTGGGACAAGTTTTAATCTGCAATGCTTTTCTATTTCGTGGGGCTAGTATCTGTGTGCATGTGATCACCATCTTTGAAGAGTTTCTGGTATAAATAAAGGGCTCCGGGATTGATATTTGTACTTGGTCATGGCTGTTTTTATATTAGATTTTTATGTCTGTATTGAATTCAACGGCTTATGAGGGCGTTAGAAAATATTGATTTGTAGTGCTAAGTATACGGAGAGCGTCAGATTTGACCACTAGCGGGCGCGGGATTCATCCTTTCGTCCTGTCTTAAGGACACTGTGGTCGGACTTTTGGAAAAATTAGCTGTGGCATGCTTGCGCGCAGTTTAGGTTTACAAATTCATGAACATAGAAATACTTCGCAAATCTAATCTCTATATTCAACTGTTTTCAGCCTACCTGGCAGCTGCCCCAGCCAACATGCCAAATGCCACCCCGAGTAAGGGCAGCACAACCGATCAACACTTCAATTTCGCACGCGCCCAATGAGCCAACAACAACTCATTTCCTCCAGCCATCCATCAATGCCAACCCCACGCCATGCCCCCGCGAACCCATTATGTTACTGCAAGGCAGACGAATAGATTCGGGTAAGGAGAATACAATTATCGCTAAACAAAATCTGAGGGAAAGGAGGAAGGCCGGGGGGTGGAAGATGATGGGTAAGGGTTAGGATCACCAATTGACACAGTTTCGACCCCTCCGCAATCAAGAATACTAACTACTTTTTCTACCTCAGATATGCCTACACCACTGTCTACCCCAGATCGGTGGGGGAATGAGGGTTCTCGAAGAGAGGGAGATTGTGCGCTTAGTTGGGAGGTTCAGAATCCAGATAATCTGCGCTTGTTACCGCCGTTGGAGAGCCGTCGGCGGGGGGAGGGGGAAGAAATAGTGGAGGAGGAGGAGGGGGTGGAGGGTGGCGAGGGGGAGTCGGGGGAGGATGAATTAGTGTTGGAGGATGCGCTGCTGGATTCCGGGTATAGGATGCTCTCCGTTCTTGGTCGCGGCAACTTTTCAACGACATACCTCGCCGAAAATGTTTCAAAGGCTTTGGATGCGCCGGGCAGTGCACGATTCGTAGCCATCAAGCGACTGAAGCGGCCGTTCGGGGCGATCGGCGAGAACGAGTACTCACTACTGCAATACCTCCATTCGAAAGGCCAGCACCCCCGCCACATCATTTGTCCGATATCTTGCTTCCTCGCAGAAAGCGGCCACTTTCACCTTGTCCTCGAGCGTTTAGATTCCGGTCGTCCGGTTGCTCTGGTGGGATGCTTTTGCAAGGAGGCACATTCGAAACTTGCATGTCCGGCCAGACACCTTTCCCTCGCGAAGATAATATTGCAACTTCTATCTGGGCTGTTATCGCTTCACTCCCACAACCTCATACATGCGGATCTCACCCCCGCAAACATGCTTTTCCTACCGTCCTCAAATAGAATTAAACTTATTGATCTAGGGAACACTATTCGCCCCGAAGACCGAGAAGCCTACCTAGACGACTTTGGCGTCCAAAGTGTATGCTACCGAGCTCCGGAAATTCTCCTGGGACAGGGACCCCTAAGTCGCGTTATGGACGTTTGGAGCGCGGGCGTGATCGCCGTGGAGTTATTGCTTGACGGTGAGGTCATCGGGGAGGGGCTGCCGGAGGTCGAATTGGTTAGGAGCCATATAGAAGATCGTGAAGGCATGGTTCGCCGGGTTATAGAACTAGTGGGGAGTGTGATGGAGTATCGGTGTGGGATGTACTACTTGGATGCATACGACGAGGCTTCGCTCGAGCCTGTTCCATTTCCACCGAAAAAGAAGCGGCGAAAGACCACAGAAAGGTGGTATGTCGCAAGGACCGCCAAACCGGAGGAAAATACGCCCAAGGAGATCCCTCGACGGCCTAGAAAGGGTATTCTGAGGTCTTCGTTAACGGAGGGAACAGGCGAGGCCGAGATCGCTGGGTTCTTGATGGAAATGATGGAGGTGAATGTGCACAAGAGGAAGACTGTTAAAGAATTGATGAGGCATCCATGGTTGGTAGAGAAACTACTCGGCGATTGGGGTGGTGTGTTGACGGACACAGCCAATGGGGACGATGGACGGTCAAATAAGGAGTTGGATGGTGATGAATTGGGTGAGGTGGAGGAGGGGTCGGATGAGAGCTTTGGTTTGGCGGACGAGACGACTTTAGTCAACGATGAGGAGACACAGGATGAACTCGAGAACTCTGAAGACGCATTGTTACTTGTCAATGGACATGGAAGTTTATTGGAGGAAGCATCTATTGCTGTTAAAGAGAGTATTCTAGAGACAAAATATCCTGAGGCTAGTCCGCCGAGGCGGGCCAGGCCTCTCACTCCACAGCCAGAATCCCGGCCTCAATCAGAACCCCGATCGCCACCGCAACTGCAAAATGATTCAAGGCCCGGATCAGACATAGCCTCTCTGGATTCACCCCATCAAAAGACTTCACACGACACCCCGCCGCTAAAGATAAAGAAAGAGAATCTGTCAGAAGCCCCTGAGATCGCAGTAGAACCTGCCTCACCCCCACCGACAGACAGCACTCCAGTTATCAAATCTGAGCCTCAAAGTCAAGAACCTGAAGTTTCCCCGATGCCTCAAAATCCGAGGCATCCCCAGCACCCAGCTATTGACTCTCCACCAGCGCCTATAAAACCCGAACCAGTAGACCCTGATATAACCCCCTCGTCCTTCCCTTCACGGTCTCCCGATCCATCGCCGCTTTCATCCATAGTTACCTCCCCTCCCTCTCCCATACCCCTAATACCAGCAGATTTAATATCAGGAAGAACAAGTGATATATGGCACAGAGACTTGGCGGCTGATATGGTACTTCTCCTTCATCCCTTTCCCATGCATTATCATACTAAAATTTCCCCCACAAACAGGATGAAACATCTGAAGGTGAAGGCGACGACGACCAAGTAATGCTTGTGTAACTGCGGCTCTTTCTCTCAGTTATATTCTGTTCCGCATGATAGACTTCATTTTTGGCACAGGTCATTCGGGATTTTTCCTTTTTCGGCGTGGAGTACGGTGTTTCCCTTCGTTGTTTTGTCTGTTTATTATGGGGTTTTATGTGGTTACAGCTTGCGCATTTGTAAGATTGTGTGCCTTTAGTGCGAGTAGAAGCGTGGTGTTCGGACCTGCATCTTATAATATATACCATATCTCTGGAGAAGAAACGTGACCTCGAGTGATCTTTAGTGACTAGTTGTGGGTTATGGCGACTTGTGTCCGTGGCACTGTCCCTTTGGTTCTCTCCGCACTGCCCCGGGACCGCCCACTAACTTATCCATACAGTATTTACCGAGAATGCAAGCTCGTATATCGGGGGGTTGTTTTCGATCGTGTTTTGCACCTTAGAGCATCTCCCAGAGAATGATTCGAAACAAGATAACTTTGACAATAGTCAACCTAGCAGAGCCAGAAAGCTTCACTTCATTGACCCTGTTCCTGGTACCATATTAGCTTGAATAAGAGAGCGGTGTGCTATGCCGTTGGAGTCGCCCCCTCTGGTAAGGTCTGGCATTTTTTTGTTTTTTCGCCTCTCTTGTTTTCCTACGATTTTCGCCCCTTTTCCAAGGTAGGGAATTCTTGACTACATAGCACACGGCTTTTACTCAATCCAATACGATACTGTGTATCCAACACCAACCCTCAAACCTGAACCATCGACAAGATCTGAGGCTGCTATGAAAACTAACTTCCTTTCTATTGCCCAACACTAATATAGCGTTTCGTTAATATCTTAGACGTCTCTTCTAGCAGTCCGATTAGCCCCGGCAATGATAAGAGCACTGAAAGTAGAACATTTTCTCCTCTCACCAACCTAATTCAATTTCCGCGGCAAAGGAAGCACGGGTAGAGCAATTTCGCAGGCCCTAGTCATGTAACCGTGCCAATATAGTCACGTTCAGTTAGTAGGCGATGCCTGCCATATATCCACTGGCCGAGCTGTTGATACTCCTCAATAATTACATGTAATAAAATGTAATACCGATAATTGTTGCAGCTCATTATTAGTTCAAATTCTCGAAAGGTCAGAATTTCAGCACGAATAGTTATAAACTTGCGATGGATGTGGGCTATTCTCCAAAGATAGCTCGGCGCGTTGGACTTGGCGTGGCGAGGGCGGGTGTTCCTGAAAGGTGCAATCAGGGTAGGTACGACTAGCCTTATGGTAGATCATTAGCGATGTTAGGAATAAAATTTGGCTGACTCTTGTTAGTGGTTTCGGGGAGAGTATACCTTCATTTGCTTGTGCAGGAGGGGCGAATGTGGATTGGTGATGGAGGTGTTACTTGTAGGAGTTTGTTTACTAGCCCATACCGGTATGGCCTATACGAGGAGATCTCCTAGTTTTCCACCTTTACCTGTACTTTCCTCGTTTGCCAGTCTCTCTCATGGACAGTTGCAGTCTAAGGCCTCTCCAGAGCACTTCTTCCAGATGCACTATTCGTGGTTTCTTGTGGCCCCCGACCCCGAGATACCCACCCCAGGATAACTGATTTGTTTGTAGACTGTAGGGTGGGAGCTGGGATTCGTCTAGTCTCTATTCTGTTCTATCCCATCCTTCTGCTTACTAGACAACAGACCTGCCAGCCGGGACTTGCCGTTTTCTGTTTGCATAAGTTTAGGAAGAGATTTCGAAAAATCAGTCAGACCTCAAATGCATTGATAACAAGCAGATAATAATCCTCGCTATTAATGTAAAACTTTGCCTATAGGGCCAGTGGGCTTCTGCAGAACACGCTAGCCGTGGTTCCTCTGATGTTCTCAGTGAGATAGAAATCCCCTTCTCCGTTGGCCGGAGTGAGATATGCATCAAAGAAGACATCTTCTCAAAACGAAACGAAACCCTGTATAAATCCACTATCTAGTGGAATCCAGTAACATTAGCTCTCAAGCTTGGACTGACTCGGCTGCATTACTCCTAGGCAATATGCATCCCTAGACGATAACAGTTTTATCAAGTAGAAGTGTTAACAGCTGGCGAGGCGTTGGATACAACAGCCTTGTCTTCATTGCGCGGCCACTTGGTGTGCCCTCTTCACTCGCTAAATATCAATTCCCCTTACTGTTTTTTCTCGCACAAACCCTACACTGGTCCACTCGCGGCCCACAAGATCGTTTATGAATTAGCACAAAACAAATCCCCGATTCAACGCTTCTTCACAAACCAACGCTTTGCACAATCTATCACATCTCTCCCAAACCCCGTTTCATACTCATCCTCCCCCCCCCCCCCCGCTATCCCCAGGTCTCCCAGACCACAAAGACCTCACAGGAGAACGCTATCCGGGCGGTACCCCACCCGACAGCAGAAGGACTCTCGATTACCAATTCGGAATCATCCAGCTCCCCATTGGGGCAAGAGCCGATGCATCCGGCCAGAGCACCGCTTGTGCAGACAGTGACACTGCTATCGTGCCCCTCGCTGATGGAGTCTGAAGGACTCGAGGGGTAGGACGGGATGTATCGTTGCCAATAGACAGTTCCAATTCGATTACCCACCGTTGAAGCATGACTTGTTATTCTCTAGGGGCTTTTCCGTGGAGAAGAACGGGATTTTGACCTTAGGGCAAGATGATGTTTTTTATGCCTGACCTTGTGAGAGAGGTGAGTTTTGCTTCCCTTTTACTTCTCTCGTTGCTTGTGGCCCCGCTGGAGATTGTGAAGCCTACCCTATGTTGAGAGGATTTCTGGATGACGGTTGATGAGCCCAGGATCAACAGGCTAGGCCATGCCTGCCCTACATATTCTGCAGGAGGTCTATTGCTGAACTGAACAGCTGGTATCATTGAAGGTGGTTTGTAGGGTGCTATCCGACGGAGGTTGTTGTTGATGAAACGCTTAGAATTCTTGGCTCCGTCTTGGCAATTGTTTCAGAACCTTGGCAGGCTATTGGTTCCGGAGAATAAGATATTCTTTTCACCCTTCTGGGGAGGTTTTCGCTCCTGTCGAGCTCACCGTAATGCAGGCATATCCAGGTATAACCTGTCTAGCAAGCGGTTTTCGGTCTACCCTCCTATGTAGTCTGCAGCCCGCATCGGCTCACTTTTGCGTCTAATTATACACAAGCATGGTAACTATACAGCGTCGACGAGATTTGCACGAGAATTCCGAGAACCCCCAGGCTCCACCTATCTATTACGGACACCTCTTGACAGGCCTATGAGGACAATAACCACACCCAGATGGCCCCTCGTGCCCTGACCCGAGAGCCACAACTCAACCCGGCACTACGCCCGATAGTAACTACAACCACCCCCCCTAACTCCAATCGATCTGCCAAACCGGGCAAGGCAAACTTCATTGCGGGGCAGATGGCATGTCCGCCTAAAGAGAGTGACAGAGAATGAAGGACATTCGGCAGAGCTTTGGCTGCCCTAACCATGTGCGAGCACAGTACCAGTCTATCCTCAGGCAGGTTCTCTTGCAGAACCCGGGCAGTGGCCATAACCCCCGAGCCAATAACCTACTCTCACGCAGAAACACGGGAACCCCGCCGCAGAGGGTTGGAGGGTACAAACTAGAAAGCATGTGGAAAGACTGCAAGTTAAGTCCAGTCTACTCCGTTCTGGCAGCAGCGTTGGGGGGCGGGGGCGGCCGGGCGGGCCCGGGG
>Ga0307513_10001030_pt1 | contig 40376 bp, 38 predicted proteins | sample 15_EM_MG_FD_202174 | JGI IMG/M metagenome (GOLD analysis project Ga0307513, IMG submission 202174) | Populus trichocarpa ectomycorrhiza microbial communities from riparian zone in the Pacific Northwest, United States - 15_EM | ecosystem: Host-associated > Plants > Roots > Unclassified | place...
TGGGCGGCGGTGCGCGGGCTGAGAGACGAGGGTACGACCGTCCTCCTGACCACCCAGTACCTGGAGGAGGCCGACCGACTCGCCGACGAGATCGCCCTCGTGGAGCACGGCCGGGTCGCCCACACCGGATCTCCCGCCCAACTCAAGGCACTCATCGGCTCGTACGCCGAAGTCGTGGTCGCCGATGCCGACGCGCTGCTCGGTGCGGCCGGGGTTCTCGACCAACTCACCGGTTCCGAGCCGGTGTTGGACCGGGACCGACTCACCGTCGGTGCGGTCACCACGGACCCGACGGTCACGCTCCCGCGTCTGGTTCGTGAACTGGACGCGGCGGGCGTGGCGTTGCTCGACGCGAGCCTGCGTCCGCCGACCCTCGACGATGTGTTTCTCCGGCTGACGGAGCGTAAGGAGCTTGCCGTATGAGCACGGTGGGGTACGACCTGGCGTACGACGGTACGGCCATGCTGGGCCGCCAGTTGCGGCGGATCCGGCACAACCCCGGGCTGCTGATCCTCACCCAGTCCATGCCGATCACGATGCTGCTGTTCTTCGGCTATGTCTTCGGCAGCGCCCTCGCGATGCCCGGCGAGGAGTACCGCGCCTTCCTCGTACCGGGGTTGCTCGTCGCGACCGCCGCCAACGGGCTCATGACAGGGATGTTCCAGGCGGCTCAGGACACCCACCGGGGCGTGACGGACCGCCTCCGTACGCTGCCCATCAGCCTCGCGGACCTGGTCGTCACGGCCGCCGGGACCGTGCCGGTGCTGCTGGTCGGGCTGGCGGTGGGCTGGCGGATCAAGGGGTCCGCGCTCCAAGCAGTGGGCGCGGTGGGGCTGTTGCTGCTCTTCCGGTTCGCGATGACGTGGATCGGGATCCTGCTCGGGCTCGCCTCGAAGAGCGAGGAGGCGGCCGGTCAGCTCGGGGGTGCGACGTTCGTTCTGCCGCTGCTGTCCAACGCGTACATCCCGACGGACGGTCTGCCGGGGTGGCTTCGGACTCTCGCCGAGTGGAACCCCATCAGCGCGGTGACCACCGCGATGCGGTACCTGTTCGGGAACGCGTCTGTGCCGGCCTCGGGGGCCTGGCCTGTGACGCATCCTGTTGCGGGGGCGTTGGCCTGGTGTGCGGTGCTCGTTGCCGTGTTTCTGCCGCTCGCCGTCCGCAGGTACGCGGACGGCGAGCGTTGAGGGTCTGCTGGTGTTGTGAGACGGGTGCCGGTCGGATGTGGCTGGTCGCGCCCACGCGGCGGAGCCGCACAATGTCACAGCCCCGCGCCCCTGAAGGGGCGCCCCCGTACAGGGCGATAATCCCGTGAAGCCCTACTTCTGCACGGGCAGGTCCGGGCCCAAGGACGAGAACTTCTCCTGGGAGACCACCCGTTTCGGGGGCCAGGTGATGTTCTTCGGGGGCCACTTCTGGCCGGTCTTCCGCAGGAACCACTCCGGTGGCTCGTACATGGGCGGCTCGTAGCCGTCCGGCAGGGACGTCTTCCAGTCGACGTCCTTCGTGCGCTCCTTGAACTCGTCCTTGACGGCCTTGAGTTGCTCGGGCCTGGTGATGAGGTCGACCGCGGTCGCCGCCAGGTACTTCGCGGCGGCGACCACCGCCGCCCGGCCGGGTGCGGCGGCCGCGCAGGACGCCGTGGACCAGGTGTGCATCTTGGTGCCGATCGGGGCGAGGGCGGCGCCCATCGAGACGGTCGGCACGTTCCAGCTGATGTCGGCCACGTCCGTGGAACCGCCGCCCATGAACACCGGGTTGGGCGCGGTGAGTTCGGCGATCTCGGCGTGCATGCCCTTCTGCGGGAGGCCGAGGGACTCCTGGAGCTGCTTGGCCAGGTCGTGGGCCTCGTCGGTGAATTCGGGCGGCCCGATCTGCTTCATGTTGGCGTGCAGCAGCTCGGCGAACGACTTGGAGGGGAGCTGGTTCCAGCAGGCGGAGGTGATCCGGTGCTGGACCGACGTCTGCGAGGCCTTCGCCGCCGCCTCCGCGACGGCGATCACCTTGTCGAGGAGCACCTGGACCCGCGCGGGGCTGCCCTCGCGGACGTAGTACGAGATCTCGGCTATCTCCGGGGTGACGTTCGGGATGTCACCCCCGTTGTTGATCACCCAGTGCAGGCGTCCGCTGGGGGCCAGGTTCTCCTCTCGGAGGAACTCCGACATCGTTGCCATCATCACGGCCGCGTCCAGTGCGCTCTTGTTGCCGAGCGGGGTGCCGCCGTGGCCCGCGACGCCGAGGAACGTGAAGGTGACGGCTGTCATCGCCGTCGTGGTCCCCCAGCCGGTGGCGTTCGAGGTCGAGGGGTGCCAGTCGAGGAACGCGTCGAGGCCCTCGTACACGCCCTTGCTGACCGCGTACGTCTTGCCGATCAGGGTCTCCTCGGCGGTCGAGCCGAAGAACTTCACGGTGACGGGCAGCTTGTGCTTCTTGGCGGCCTGCGCGACCGCCGCCGCGGCTGCCGCTGCCGCCGCGCCGAGGGCGCTGTGGCCGCAGCCGTGGCCGGGGCCGTAGCTGGGCGCGAAGGGGTCGTGGACGTACTCGCGCGGGTCGTGGTGGCCGACGCCCTTGTTCTGGGAGAGGCCGGGCAGCGCGTCGTACTCGCCGCTGAAGCCGAGGACCGGGCCGCCGGTGCCGTACGAGAAGGTCGCGGTGAAGGCGGTCGGGAAGCCTGCCGTGCCGAACTCCACGTGGAATCCGGCCTTTTCGAGGAAGCCGGCCTCGGCGAGCGAGGACTTCCACTCACGCAGGCTGAGTTCGGCGTTCTCCCAGATCTCGGAGTTGAGGCCGGTGATCGAGCCGGCGCGGGAGGTGATCCAGTCGAGGGCGGACGTCTTGGCGGGACTGTCCTGGGCGAGGCCCTCAGGGGCTTCGTACGGGCCCTCGGTGACGTCGGACGAGGCGGCGGCCATCGCGGGGTCCGCCTCGGCGGTCATCACCGCCGTCGTGACGCCCGCCGCGCCAAGCAGTTGCATGATGCGGCGGCGGCTCAGCGTCTGGCCGTTCGGGCTCGTCGTCTCGTGTTCGTGCTGATCGTGCAGGTCACACACGCGTACCTCCGGAGTGAAGATCGGTGCATCAGCCATGCGGAACATACAAACGATCAGCACACTGGCCCCAGAACGTTGCCCCGTCAACATCCATGCATGACAAAGGTGTTACGTACGGGACATGATCGCTCGCATGGAGCCACTGCCGCTGCCCCTGGAGGGCATCACCGTCATCGCCCTCGAACAAGCCGTAGCCGCCCCCTTCGCCACCCGCCAGCTCGCCGACCTCGGCGCCCGCGTCATCAAGATCGAGCGCGTCGACGGCGGCGACTTCGCGCGCGGCTACGACACCGCCGCCCACGGCCTCGCCTCGCACTTCGTGTGGTGCAACCGGGGGAAGGAGTCCCTCGCCCTCGACGTCAAGGACTCACGAGGCCTGGACGTCGTACGGCGGCTCGTCGCCGGCGCCGATGTCTTCGTGCAGAACCTCGCCCAGGGCGCCGCCGCCCGGCTCGGACTGGACGCGGCCACGCTCTGCGCCGCCCACCCCCGACTCGTCGCCGTGGACATCTCGGGGTACGGCCCGTCGGGACCGTACGCCGGCAAGCGGGCGTACGACATGCTCGTGCAGTGCGAGGCGGGGCTGGTGTCGGTCACCGGGACGCCGGAGCAGCCGGTGAAGGCGGGGATCCCGGTGGCGGACATCGCTGCCGGGATGTACGCGTTCTCGGGGGTGTTGGCCGCCCTGGTGCGACGGGGCGTCACCGGGCGGGGCGGACCTGTCGAGGTGTCGATGCTGGACGCGCTCGCCGAGTGGATGGGGCATCCGCTGCACCACGCGATGCACGACGGCACGCCCCCGGCGCGCACCGGCCTCGCGCACGCCGTCATCGCCCCGTACGACGCCTACGCGACGGCGGACGGTGGGCGGGTGCTGCTGTCCGTACAGAACGACCGTGAGTGGCTGCGGCTGGCCGAACAGGTCATCGGGCGACCGGAGTTGGGGGTCGATCCGGAGTTCGCGACGAATGCGGCGCGGGTCCGGAACCGGGAGCGGACCGATTCACATGTCGCCGCAGCCCTGGGCGCACTGGAGGTCGATGACGCCGTCGCGCGGCTGGAGGGTGCCGGGATCGCGTGCGCGCGGCTGAGGGACGTACGGGAACTGGCGGAGCATCCGCAGTTCGCGGCCCGGGACCGGTGGCGGGAAGTGGGTTCGCCCGTGGGGCCGTTGCGCGCGCTGCTGCCCCCGATCACCCTGCCGGGCGGGGACGAGGCGCGGATGGGTGATGTGCCCGCGCTCGGGGAGCACACCGAAACAGTGCTACGCGCCGTGGGGATGACGGACGCGGAGATCGCAGCACTGCGCCGGGACGGTGTGACCGCCTGAGCGCGGGCGTGGAACGAGCGGGTACGGCCGCGCTCAGCGCCCGCCGAACAGGGTGCGGCTCAGGCGGCGCAGCGGGGCGAAGAGCGAGAGCCTGCTGACCCGTGTGCCGAGGTCGCTGCGCTGCTTCACGGTGTCCCGTGAGGTGAGTTCGCGCATCAGTGAGGTCGCCTCCGCCGTCTCGCGCTGAGGGACGGCGGGTCCCGACAGCACCGAGAGATGGCGGTCGAGGCGCGCCTTGGTCGCACTGCTCCCGCACGTGATCGCAGGGACGCGTGCCCTGCTGTGCATCGTTATCTGTTCCATGTCACTCCCCACCCGTACGAGTCCACCCGGCCCGGGCAGGTTAACCCTATCGCTCCCTCGGGGCATGCGTGTATCGCGGTCACAGGATTCACCTTCCCCACAAGGGTGTTGACGATTACTCTCCGAATCCAACCGATTCCAGGGCGAGTTGGACAACTGGTGCGCTGGTGGGCTGCTCTGAGCCCCCGTCTGGTTCGACGGTCACAGCGAGTGATGTGGCCGTCTTGTCGAGACCGGTCGCGACCAAGGGCGTGTCGCCCTTGAAGAGTCCCAGGGAGCGCGGTTGCACATCAGGGCGCATGAGCCACAGTTGGCGCACGCGGTCGCTCGGCAGCTCCCCGTACCCACTGAGGGTCACCACCGCGCGCCCCTCGGAAGCGGAGGCGATGGCGGTGATTCCCTGCCCCTGGGCGTCCCGTCCGGAGGTCGCCCGCGCGTCGGGAGCCGACAGAACGTCGGCAATCTCACGTGCCTGGGCCTGCGCGGTGTCCAGCTTGTCCTGGGTCTGCGTGTTCTGGACGGCGAACAGCGCGGCGACGACGAGGGCCGCTGCCGCCGTGACGGTGGCGAACGGGGCGAACATGGGGCGCATGCGGGGCGCACGGCGGGCGGGCGGCGGTTCGGTGCCCCATACGTGCGCCGGCAGCTGATGGCTCTTGCGGCGGGGCGCTTCGGCGGGGCGGCCGGGGGCGTACGCCGGGGAGTGGCCCGGCGAGTACCCCGGGTTCTCCTGCGGAGTCGCGCGTACAGCGGACAGGACCCGGTCGCGCATGGCGAACGGGGGCGGCGCGGCCGTGGACCAGGCCAGCTTGACCGCGTCCTCGGACAGCAGGCGCACCTCGGCGGTGCAGGCGTCGCAGCGGGAGAGGTGTTTCTCGAAGCGGCGCCGCTCGTCGCCCTCCAGGGCGTCGAGGGCGTAGGGGGCTGCGAGGGAGTGGAGATCCTCGCGGCGGAACAGTCTGCCGAGCACGCTCATGCGACACCTCCCAGGCATTCGCGCAGCCGGGTCAGTCCGTCGCGCATCCTTGTCTTCACCGTGCCCAGTGGGAGCGAGAGCCGCTCCGCCACTTCACGGTACGTGTAGCCCTCGTAGTAGGCGAGGGTGACCGACTGGCGTTGCAGGGTGGTCAGCCGGTCCAGGCAGCGGCGCACCCATTCGCGCTCCATGCCGGCCTCCACCTCCTCGGCCACGTGGTCGAAGGCGGGACGGTGGGAACGCTGGGCCTCGCGCTGCTCGCGCTCGCCGGCCGCGCGGGCGCTGCGCACCCGGTCGACGGCCCGACGATGCGCGAGCGTGAGTATCCAGGACAGGGCGCTGCCCTTCCGGGGGTCGAACCGGGCGGCGGAGCGCCAGAGTTCGAGCAGTACCTCCTGGGACACCTCCTCCGACTGTGCCGGGTCCCGCACCACGCGCCTGACCAATCCGAACACCGGCCCGGACACGATCCCGTACAGCTCTTCGAAAGCCTTCTGGTCGCCCCCGGCCACGAGTACCAGAAGCTCGTCCGCTCCCACCCGCGTCCCCTCTCTATGGCCGTACACGGCCCCTCCCCGCTCCATCACGCTTGTCACCGTCACCTTAGGCATTCGTAGCCGACGCCCTTCCGGATGGGTACGGATCAACTGCCCTCGAAGTGCGGGTCGGTGGCCTTCGAACATCTTCGGGACGTCCTCCAAACGTCGTCGGGAAAGTTCTTCAAGAAAGTTTTCAGGTTCGACCAATCCGCATCCTGGAGGGCTCCGAATCCCCGTCGTCAGGCAAGTTGACACGGTGAGGACGGACGGCATGACGACAACCAACTCCAAGAGCGGCGCGCGGCGCAGGAGCATCGCGACCCTCATTTGCGGTGCTCTGGCCGCCGGGGGGCTCGCAGCCGCCGGCGTCACCGCGCTCATCCCCGGGGCGGCTTCCGCCTCCAGCCACCGCGAGGCACCGCTCATCTCGGGGACGCCCCAGTACGACAACACGGACGTGTACGCGTTCGTGAGCCCGGACAAGCCCGACACGACGACGATCGTCGCGAACTGGATCCCGTTCGAGGAGCCGGCCGGCGGACCGAACTTCTACCAGTTCGCCGAGGACGCCCAGTACGACATCCACATCGACAACAACGGTGACGCGCAGGGCGAGATCCTGTTCCGGTACACCTTCAAGACGCACGTCAAGAACAAGAAGACGTTCCTGTACAACACCGGCGCGGTGGAGAGCCTTGACGACAAGGACCTCAACATCACGCAGACGTACGACATCGAGATGATCAAGCTCAAGAACCAGTACGTCGAGTCGAAGACGAAGATCGCCGACGACGTGCCGGTCGCCCCGTCCAACGTGGGCAAGGCATCGATGCCGGACTACAAGAAGCTGCGCGACCAGGCCATCCACAAGCTGACGAACGGTTCGACGACGTTCGCCGGCCAGGCCGACGACCCGTTCTTCCTGGACCTGCGCGTCTTCGACCTGCTGTACGGCGGGAACCTCTCCGAGGTCGGCAACGACACGCTCAAGGGCTACAACGTCAACTCGATCGCGCTCCAGGTGCCGACGCACATGATCGTGGAGTCGGAGAAGCAGCCGATCGTCGGTATCTGGTCGACGACGCAGCGCGAGAACGCCAAGGGTCAGTACAAGCAGGTCTCGCGGCTCGGTATGCCGCTGGTCAACGAGGTCGTCAACCCGATCAAGGACAAGGACAAGTTCAACGCGTCCTCGCCGTGGGACGACGCCCAGTTCCTGAAGAACGTGACCAACCCCGAGCTGCCGAAGCTCATCGAGGCGATCTACAAGATCCCGGCGCCCGACGAGCCGCGCAACGACCTGGTGGACGTGTTCCTCAAGGGTGTCGAGGGCCTCAACCAGCCGCCGCACGTGACTCCGGCCGAGGAACTGCGTCTCAACACCTCGATCGCCCCGGCCAAGAGCCCCAAGCGGCTCGGTGTCCTCGACGGTGACAACGCGGGCTTCCCGAACGGCCGCCGTCTGACGGACGACGTGATCGACGCCTCGCTCCAGGTCGTCGAGGGTGAACTGCTCGGCGCGAAGAACGACCTGGGCGACGCGGTCGACAAGAACGACAAGAAGTTCGAGAGCTACTTCCCGTACGTCGCTCTGCCGACCGAGGGTTCGCGCGGTCCCCTCGCCAAGGGCACCACCGGCACGAACGACGTCCGCAGCCAGCTCGGCGACGCGCTGCAGCCGGCGGGCACCTCCGGTGGCACCGACACCATGCTGATCGCCGGTTCGGCGGCGGCCGGTGCGGCCGGGTTCCTGCTGATCACGGCCGGCGTGGTCTGGTGGCGCCGGAACATGGGCAACCGGGCGTACTGACCGCCCTGTTCCCGCCCCCACCCCCCAACTGGCGCGGCCCGTATCCATCCCCCACGGCGCGGGCCGCGCCGCACGGCACCAAAGCGGTTGATCCGCCGATGAACCGCCTGAACGACCTGAGGAGAGGGCATGCCCCCGCGTACGAACGACAACGCACCGGACGACGAGCAGGCCTCCCAGCCACAGCTCACCCGCCCGGCCCGTGAGTTCGGCCCCCACCCGACCGACCCGGCGGGGGCAGCGGAGGGTGCCGGGGGCACCGACGGACACACCGGTCCGGCCGCGTCCGTCCCGACCGGGACGGACGCGGCCGGACCGTCCGACACCCCCACAGACACGCCTGCCCCGGCCACCGTCGAGGCAGGCGTCGGCCGTACGCGTGCGCTGCGTGCGGTGCCGGCCCCCGAGCAGGGCGACTCCCGGCAGGGGCCCGGAGACCTCGTCGCAAGCGGTGAGGACTCCCCCGACCAGTCCGCCCCCGACGCCGCTTCGCCCGGCTCCGACGAGCGTGTCGCCGCTGTGCGGCGGCTCGGGGAGTCGTCTCGGCGGTGGCGGGCGTTGCAACTCGGGGCGTGTGCCGCTGCGTTGGCGGTGGCGTTCACCGCGGGGGCTGTGGTGCTGGGGGCCGTTCGGGACGGGGGCGCGACCGCCAGCGTGTCGTCCGCGCCCGCCGCGATGTCTCCCGCGCTGCTCGCCAGTGGGGATCTCGACGCGAGCATCGCGTCGATTCAGGCCCATCTCCGCAGTCAGCCCAAGGACTTCGGTAGTTGGGCCACTCTCGGGCTCGCCTATGTCGAGCAGGCCCGGACCAAGGGTGACCCTTCCCGGTATCCGCAGGCCCAGCAGGCGCTGGCGCGGTCCCTTGAGCTTCGGCCCGACAACGACTCCGCTCTCGCCGGGCGCGCTGCCCTCGCCGCCGCCCGCCATGACTTTCCCGGTGCGCTGAAGTACGCGGACCAGGCTCTCGAGCAGAACCCCTACAGCGAGCGCGCCCTGTCCACCCGTATCGACGCTCTGGTCGAACTCGGGCGCTACGACGACGCGGCGAAGGCCGCCGACGAGGCCGACGACAAGCGGCCCGGGGTGCCTGTCTTCACCCGGTACGCGTACGTGCGTGAGCTGCGCGGCGATGTCAGCACCGCGCGGGACGTGCTGGAGCGGGCGCTCGGCTCCGCCACCTCTCGCGGGGACATCGCCTACGTGGCCACCGCGCTCGGGCAACTCGCCTGGAACCAGGGCGAGTACAAGTCCGCCCTGGAGTACTACGCCCGTGCCCTCGCCGCCGACGACAACTATCTGCCCGCCCTCGAAGGCCGGTCCCGCGCGCAGTTCGCGGACGGCGACCTGGCCGGGGCCATCAAGGGCATGGAGGAACTCGTCTCCCGCTATCCGCTGCCCGGCCCGCTCGTCGAACTCGGCGAGCTGTACGAAGTCCGGGGCAGCGACGGCGACTTGGCGAAGGCCGGCGACCAGTACGCGCTCGTCAACGCCTGGACGGCGATCGCCCGCGCCAACGGCGTCAACGCCGACCTGGACACCGCGCTCGCCGCCGCCGACCACGGCGACAAGAAGTCGGCGCTGCGCGCGGCCCGCGCCGAGTGGGACCGCCGCGAGACCGTGCACACGGCCGACGCCCTCGCGTGGGCGCTGCACGTCAACGGCCAGGACGAGGAAGCGCTCCCGTACGCCCGCCGCGCCACCGCGACCGGCTATCGCAACGCCTCCTTCCTCTACCACCGCGGCATGATCGAGCAGGCCACGGGCAACGCGAAGGAAGCCCGCGCCTCGCTCTCCGCCGCCCTCGAACTCAACCCCGGTTTCTCCCCGTTGGGCGCCCAGAAGGCCCGTACGGCTCTCAAGTCCCTGGAGGCGGCGAAGTGATGCCCCGTCGTGTGGCCGCCGCAGGCGCCGCCGTGTTCGCGGGCGCCTGCGCGCTCGTGGTCGTTCCCGCAGGTGCCGCGAGCGCGCATCCCCTCGGCAACTTCACCGTCAACCGGTACGACGGTCTCGTCGTCGCCCCGGGACAGCTCCGCGTCGCCCATGTCGAGGACCTCGCCGAGATCCCGGCGACCCAGGCCAAGCCCGACATCGAGAAGCTGGGGCTGACGGATTGGGCGGGGCAGCGGTGCGCGACCGCCGCACAGGGCAGCAAGGTGACCGTCGCCGGGCAGGCCGTCACGCTCTCCGTCGGCAGCGCCAAGGCGAGCACCCGGCCCGGTCAGGCGGGCCTCGACACCCTGCGCGTCGAGTGCGACCTCACGGCCGCCCTGCCCGAGGTCACCGAAGGGGACACCGTCTCCCTCCGTTTCCACAGCGCGGGCACCGAGTCGGGGCCCGGCTGGCGGGAGATCACCGCGCGCGGCGACCGGATGACGCTCGCCGAGTCCGACGTACCGGCGAAGTCGATCTCCGGTGAACTGACCAGCTACCCGCAGGAGTTGCTCTCCTCACCGGCCGACACCGCGACCGCCGCCCTCCAGGTGGGCCCGGGCGGCCCGGCCCTCTCCGAGAGCGGCGAGCAGGACGCCCCGGCCTCCTCCGTGCTGCCGCGCGGCGCCGACCGCTGGACCCGCGCGCTGGACAACCTCGTGGCCCGGCACGACCTCACGGTCGGCTTCGCCGCGCTGGCCCTGGTCATCGCGGTCTTCCTCGGCGCCATGCACGCGCTCGCCCCGGGCCACGGCAAGACCCTGATGGCGGCCACGGCAGCCGCCCGGGGCGGCCGGGCCCGGCTGCGCGACGTCATGCCGCTGGCTGCCTCTGTGACGGTCACCCACACGCTGGGGGTGACCGCCCTGGGCCTGCTGGTGACGGCAGGTTCGGCGGCGGCGCCCTCGGTGATCGCCTGGCTGGGCGTGGCGAGCGGTGCCCTGGTGACGGGCGCGGGCCTGACCCTCGTACGCCGGGCCTGGCGCCACCGCACCCACGAGCGCGCGCACCACCAGGCCCAGACCCAGAGCCACCCCCATCCGCACCCTCATCCTCACCCGCACGACCACTCCCACGATCATGATCATGATGACCACGGTCATGACCACGACCACTCGCACGACCACGAGCACCCCCACAGCCACACCCACGTCGCCGACAAGGCGCCGGAGCGCGAACTGGTCCTCGCCCACGCGGCGCACGCACACCCGCACACGGACACCGCTCCCGTACGCGCCCACGCCGCCGCTCCCGCACACGTGCACGACCACGATCACGACCACGAGCACCCCCACACGCACGACGACCCCAAGCACGAGCACAAGCACGCCACCACCACCCTCGAACACACCCACGGCGGCTTCACCCACACGCACGCCGTCGCGCCCACCCTGCGCGGCACGATCCTGCTCGGGTTCGCCGGTGGGCTGGTGCCGAGTCCGTCCGCCGTGGTCGTCCTGGTGGGTGCCGCCGCGCTCGGGAAGGCGTGGTTCGGGTTCCTGCTCGTGCTGGCGTACGGCGTCGGGCTCGCGCTCACCCTCACGGGGGCCGGGTTCCTCGTCGTGAAGCTGGGGAGTGGCGCGAACCGGCTGCTGGACCGGCGTCCGGGGCTGGCCGGTGGTCCGGTGGTCGCGCTGCTGCGGCGTACCGCGCCGCTGGCATCCGCGTTCCTCGTTGTGGCTCTGGGGGCCGGATTGGTGCTCAAGGGGGCGGCAGCCGCGATCGGCTGAGCTACTTTTGGGAAGAAATCAGGCGGTGTGCGGAAAACCGGCGTGCGGTATAGACGTGCGGTGAGATCGAATCCAGTGAACGCGCGGCTGCGATGGGGGGACGTCCGTGTCCGTAGAACCGGGCAGTGAACGTGTGATCGCGGGACGCTACCGGCTGCTCTCGCCGCTCGGCGAGGGCGGTATGGGCACGGTGTGGCGGGCCCGCGACGAGGTGCTGCACCGCGAGGTCGCCGTCAAGGAGGTGCGCGCGCCCCACGGGCTGCCGACCGGCGATATCGAACGGATGTACGCCCGACTGGAGCGCGAGGCCTGGGCCGCCGCCCGTGTCTCGAACCGCAACGTCGTGACGGTGTACGACGTGGCGACCGACGACGGCCGGCCCTGGATCGTCATGGAGCTGATCCGGGGGGTCTCGCTCGCCGACCAGCTGGACGCCGAGGGACCGCTGTCCCCGCAGCGGACCGCGCACATCGGCGCCGAGGTGCTCGCCGCGCTGCGGGCCGCGCACGAGGCCGGGGTGCTGCACCGGGACGTGAAGCCGGGCAACGTCCTGCTGTCCAACGACGGCCGGGTCGTGCTCACCGACTTCGGGATCGCGACCGTCGAGGGCAGCTCGGCCCTCACCATGACCGGCGAGGTCATCGGTTCGCCCGAATTCCTCGCGCCCGAGCGGGCGTTGGGCCGCACCCCCGGCCCCGAGTCCGACCTGTGGTCGCTGGGCGTGCTGCTGTACGCGGCGGTCGAGGGCAACTCCCCCTTCCGGCAGAACACCCCGCTCAGCACCCTGCGCGCCATCGTGGACGAGGAGTTGCCGCCGCCGCTGCGGGCGGGGCCGCTGACGCCCGTCATCGAGGGGCTGCTGCGCAAGGATCCGGCCGAACGTCTGGCCGCCGAGCAGGCCGAGCACGATCTGCGGATCATCGGGGCGGGCGGCACCCTGCGCACGGACGCCGTCCAGGCGCCTCCGTACACGCCGACGATCGCGGGCTTCCCGCAGCAGCCGCCGACTCCGCCTCCCACGCCTCCGCAGCCGACTCCCGTGCCCACGGCGGCGACCCAGCACGTTCCCCCGCCCCCGGACACGTATCCCACCCGTACGGCCGAACCGAACCGCAACCGACGCGCGCTCGTCGTCCTGGTCGCGGGCCTCGCCGCCGTCGCGCTGGCGGTGGCCGGACTGACGTACGCGCTGCTGAACGGCAACGACGGCGGCGGGGACGACAGTGATGCCGGGGCCGGGAGCAGTACACAGCAGAGCAACGGCGGTACGGGCGGGGCGAGTTCACCGAAGAACAGCCCCAGTGACTCCGGCGACGAGGAGACGAGCGAATCGCCGAGCGGCGACGACGGCGGTACGACCTCGAAGCCGGCGCAGACCGTGGAGGTCGACGTCGTCGGGTCGGACACCGAGTACTCGGGGACCTGTCCGCCGCCCCAGTCCGGGGCACCCGGGTTCACGGCGACCTTCACCGTGGGGAGCGTGCCCACGGAGGTCTCCTACCGCTGGGTGACGGAGACGGGCGAGGCTCCGGAGCAGGGCTGGCGAACGTTGTCGTTCCCTGAAGGGGGCGGGAAGACGAAGCAGAACAAGGTCTTCGTGACGACGTACGACGAGAGCGGGACGATCCAGAACGCGATCGGGGTGGAGGTCCGCGACCCGGTGAGCGTGAAGTCCAACACCGTGCCGTTCACGGTGACCTGCGAGACGGAGACCCCGACGGACGGGGTCTCCACTCCCACCGGTTGACCCTGAGCGGGTACCGGTCGGACTCGGCCGGTCAGGCGGCGCCGGTGAACGCCGGCAGATAGCCGCCCGACTGGCCGGTGGCCGTCGGGTGGTAGGACTCGCCGATGTTGAGCAGGTTGAGGCTGTGCAGCCATGAGCTGCCGGAGCAGAGCTCGTGACCGGTGAAGGGCGTCTTGACGTCACCGAAGGTGAAGCCGTGGTCGGCGGCCCGTTTGGCGAGCGCGCTGTTCAGATGGTCGGAGGCGCCGTTGATCGCGGACCGCTTGGCCTCGGAGAGGCCGAGGCAGACCTGGCCGAGCTTGTAGAAGCGGGGGTAGCCCAGGACGACGACGTGGGCGGCGGGCGCCCGGGAGCTGATGGCGTTGTACACGTTGTCGAGCTGACCCGGGAGGGTCGAGGTGACGTACGCCTTCGCGGTGTTGATACGGGAGAGGCAGGCGCTGTCGGACTGGAGCACACAGGTCGTCATGACGTCGGCGAAGCCCGCGTCGTTGCCGCCGACGCTGATCGAGACGAGGCCGGTGGAGGAGCTGAGCGGGGTCAGTTGACTCGCCAGAACATCACCCGTTCGGGCGCCCGAACAGGCCGTGAAGTTGAAGCTGGAGGGGGCGTGGGCGGCGGCCCAGAGGTACGGGTACGCCTTCGTGCTGCGCTTGCAGTCGCCGCTTGAGCTGATGTAGCTGCCGGCTCCGACACCCGAGGAGTAGGAGTCTCCGAGGGCCACATAGCCGGTGGCGGCGGCGAGTTGGGACGCCTGCGCCGACGCTGCCCCGGTGAGGGCGACGCCTGCGGCGAGGAGGAGCGAGGTCACGTATGCCGTAATTCGGGAACGTCTCATGGAACCTCCCTTAGCAGGATCTCTGCCACAACGTTCGTACCAACTACGCGTGTTGAACGGAAGTGTCCATGCCAATACTTTCCCCCGCTTAGCGGAGCGGATCACCCCCGTTCACGTTTCGTTGGATTGCGTGCTCATGACATGCATGTGACAAGCCGCCAGACCTCTTGAGCAACTCCCGCCCATGACCGAGTCTTTACTCCAGCCCGGACGGAACGCGACGCTCCGGGCCGTGTCCGCACCCGCGGGCACCCCCCACAGACGCGCCCCCACCCAGGCGTGTGCTGCCTAAGAGGAGGACTCCCTCGTAATGGCACAACTGCGTAGCAACAAGATCCGGACCGCCGCGACCACCGTCGTGGCCGCCGCCGCTCTCGTCGGCGGATTCACCGCGCTTCCCGCCCAGGCCGCCCCGGCACCCGCCGAGGGCAAGGTGCTGGCCGCCGGCTCCCCCACAGCCGTCAAGGACAGCTACATCGTCACGCTCAAGAAGACGGCGGGCCTCAAGGCCGCGTCGAGCGCCGGCAAGAGCCTGATCAGTGAGTACGGCGGCACGGTGAAGAAGACGTTCAGCACCGCGCTGAACGGCTACTCGGCGACCCTCTCCGCCGTCGAGGCCCGCAGACTCGCGGCCGACCCGTCGGTGGCCTCGGTCGAGCAGAACCAGACGGTGTCCATCGACGCCACGCAGACCAGTGCCCCGTGGGGCCTGGACCGCATCGACCAGGCGGCCCTTCCGCTGTCCACCACCTACACGTACCCGGACACCGCGGGCGCCGGCGTGACGGCGTACGTCATCGACACCGGCGTACGCATCACGCACACGCAGATCAGTGGCCGCGCGTCCTACGGCTACGACGCCGTGGACGGCGACAGCACCGCGCAGGACGGCAACGGCCACGGCACGCACGTGGCCACCACCATCGCGGGCTCGACCTACGGTGTCGCCAAGGCAGCGAAGATCGTGGGCGTCCGCGTGCTCGACAACAGCGGTTCCGGCACCACGGCCGGTGTCGTCGCGGGCATCGACTGGGTGACCGCGAACCACAGCGGCCCCTCCGTCGCCAACATGTCGCTCGGCGGCTCCGCCTCCACCGCCCTGGACACGGCTGTCGCCAACTCCATAGCCAGCGGCGTCACCTACGGGGTCGCGGCGGGCAACAGCGCCGCCAACGCCTCCTCGTACTCCCCCGCCCGGGTCGCCACGGCGATCACGGTCGGCGCCACCACCAGCACGGACGCCAAGGCGAGCTACTCGAACTACGGCTCCGTCCTGGACATCTTCGCCCCCGGCTCCTCCATCGTCGCGGGCTACAACACCAGCGACACGGCCACGGCCACGCTCTCGGGCACGTCGATGGCCACGCCGCACGTCGTGGGCGCGGCCGCCGTCTACCTCGCGGGCCACACCTCGGCCACCCCGGCCCAGGTCGCCACGGCGCTGACGGGCGGCGCCACCACCGGCGTGGTCACCAGCGCCGGCACCGGTTCCCCGAACCGTCTGCTGAAGCTCGTCTCGTAACACCCGCACCTCAGCGATAAGGCAATAACTCGCATGTTCTGAACGACAGTTCCCCGGAGGCAGCCGGCGCCTCCGGGGAACTTGTCCGTTCACCCTTTCGTTCCCCTCCGGGGAACATCGCGCACGCCTTCGGGCAACGTGTCGTACGGGTTGCGCATCTTGACTCGTCCGTCGCGCTGCGCGACATTGAAGCCCGGCATCCGGCGCGTCGGGGGGCAAAGTCGCCAATGCAGACCATACGTATCAAGCCACCTCCATCCGGCAGCGGACCAGGGGGCGGTGAGCCGCCACCGCAGGGGCTCGGCAAGGACCTGTTCCCGCTGCTCGCGGGCGTCGCCGTGGCCGTCGCGGCCGTCGGCGCGGGCCTCGCGCTGACCGACACCGCCTCACCGCTGCGCGGTCCGTTCACGCTGTTCTTCCTTCTCGCCGCACCGGCGGTCGCCGTGGGCGCGGCGCTGCGCGGACTGGAGCCGTTCGGCCGGACCGTGACGTCGGTGGCGGCGGCGGTCGCGCTCGATCTCCTGGTCGCCCAGGGCATGCTGGCGACGCACCAATGGTCGGTCCGCGGCGGGGTCGTGGCCGTGACCGTGATCAGCTCGCTCATCCTCCTGCTGGTTCTGGTACGGCGCCGGCGCGGCCGTACGGCGAGAAGACGGACCTCCTGACGTGGCTGGTGACGTGGCTCGAAACCTGACCTCCGACGTGACCCTCACCGTGTGCCGACCCGGCGAGCTGACCGCCGCCGACCGGGCCGCCTGGACCGCGATGCAGGCCAAGGCCCATCTGCACGGCTCGCCCGAGCTGGCGAACCCCTTCCTGTCCCCGGAGTTCACGCTCGCGGTCGGCCGCTGCAGACGCGGCGTACGCATCGCGGTGCTCCGCGAGGGCGGGGAGCCGGCCGCCTTCTTCCCGTTCCAGAGATCCGCCGCCGGCGTCGGCCGGGCGATCGGGCTCGGCGTCTCCGACAGCCAGGGGCTGGTGCACCGCCCCGGATTCACCTGGGACGCACGGGATCTGCTGCGGGCCTGCGGGCTCTCGGTGTGGGAGTTCGACCACCTGGTGGAGGGCCAGGCGCCGTTCGAGGCCGGGGCCTCCGGCACCTTCCCGTCCCCGGTGATGGACGTCGACCAGGGGTACGAGGCCTATCTGGCCGGACTCCGGGCGCGCTCACCCAAGTTCACCCGCACGACGCTCGCCAAGGAGCGCAAGCTCGGCCGGGACGCCGGCGAGGTGCGCTATGTGCACGACGAGCGGGACCCCGAGGCGCTGCGCAGGCTGATGGCGTGGAAGTCCGCCCAGTACCGCAGGACCGGCCGCAGCGACCGGTTCGCGCACCCCTGGATCACCGGGCTGGTGCAGCAGCTCTTCCACACCCGTTCCGACCCGTTCGCGGGCATCCTCTCGGTGCTCTACGCCGACGGGAAGCCGGTCGCCGCCCACTTCGGGCTGCGCACGGAACGCGTGCTGGCCTGCTGGTTCCCGGCGTACGACCCGGAGTACGCGAAGTACTCGCCGGGGTTGGTCCTGCATCTGCGGATGGCCGAGTCGGCCGCCGCCGACGGGATCGCCTACCTGGATCTGGGCCGGGGGCAGAAAGAGTACAAGGACTCCCTGAAGACCCGTGAACTCATGGTGTCCGAGGGATGGGTGACACGTCGTCACCCGGTGGCGGTCGGGCACCGGGCGCGGCGCGCCCCGGTCCGGGCGCTGCGCAACGTGGTGCTGTCCCGGCCGGAGCTGTTCGAGCCGGCCGACAAGGCGCTGAAACGGATGGGACAGCTCCGTTCACGAAATCGATCAAAGTAGTTGTCCAACGATCAAAGTGGTTGGGTAACGGGCAAACCAATAAAAACGTGAGGCCTAGTTCCAGGTCTTGCCATAAGGGTGCAATCGTCAATACCGTCATACATCTCACCCGCATCGGTACGTCGTCCTGTGACTCAGGGGAGGGCTCAGGGTCCACGACGACCGTCGGAGCGGGACGCGGTAGGGGGGTGCCGCGCTCGGTGAACGTACGTCTCGCCGAGCCGTGCCGCGAGACCGACCACCGAGTCAGGGTGTTCGGCCAGCTTTGCCAGCTCACCCGGCATGCACGAGGACAGTGAGCGACCGATACGGAGAAACCATTCGTCATGCCGTGAGTGAGAACCCCCCTTTCGAACCGGACACATAACCGGGCCGCCCAGGGGCGGGCGGTCCACCGGACGAGAGGGACCAGACTCATGAGTTCCGTTCTGCGACCGGCGATATCGGGCCAGGAGCCCGTGATCGCGAGCCAGGAGCCGACGACAGTCGGCGCGTACCGGCCCATCTCCTCTCACCTGGCGATCACACCGCCGGTGAGCGTGGTGATCCCCGCCATGAACGAGGCGGAGAACCTGCCGTACGTCTTCAAGACACTGCCCGGCTGGATCCACGAAGTGGTCCTGGTCGACGGCAACTCCACCGACGACACCGTCCAGGTCGCCCGCGAGCTGTGGCCCGGCGTCAAGGTGGTCGAGCAACAGGGCAAGGGCAAGGGGGATGCCCTGATCACCGGGTTCGAGGCCTGCACCGGCGACATCATCGTGATGGTCGACGCGGACGGGTCGGCGGACGGCAACGAGATCGTGTCGTACGTCTCCGCGCTCGTCTCGGGCGCCGACTTCGCCAAGGGCTCCCGCTTCGCCAACGGCGGCGGCACCGACGACATGACGCCGATCCGCAAGCTCGGCAACTGGGCGCTGTGCACGATCGTCAACCGCAAGTTCGGCGCCCGCTACACCGATCTCTGCTACGGCTACAACGCGTTCTGGCGGCACTGCCTCGACAAGATCGACCTCGACTGCACGGGCTTCGAGATCGAGACCCTGATCAACATCCGGGTGGTCAAGGCGGGGCTCAAGGTGCAGGAGATCCCGAGCCACGAGTACCTCCGCATCCACGGCGCGAGCAATCTGCGGGCCGTGCGCGACGGGCTGCGCGTGCTGCGGGTGATCCTGAAGGAGCGCTCCAACCGGCGTGCCCTGCGCAGCCGTTCGCACGCCCGCATCCTCAGCGCGAGCCGGGGAGAGGCGTCTTGAACGAGCCGGCCGTCTCGGTGGTCGTCTGCGTCTACACCTAGGACCGCTGGGAGGACATCCTCGCGGCGGTCGCCTCGGTGCGGGCGCAGTCACGGCCGGCCCTGGAGACCCTCCTGGTCGTCGACCACAACCGGGCTCTCCTGGAGCGGCTGACCAAGGAGTACAAGGAGACCGACGACGTACAGGTGCTGCCCAACGCGGGCCCGCGCGGCCTGTCGGCCGGCCGCAACACCGGGATCGCCGCCTCGCACGGGGAGATCATCGCCTTCCTCGACGACGACGCCGTGGCCGAACGCGACTGGCTGCGCCACTTCGCCGAGGGGTACGCGGACCCCCGGGTGATGGCCGTCGGCGGCCGTACGATGCCGATCTGGGCGTCGGGCCGCCGGCCGGCCTGGTTCCCCGAGGAGTTCGACTGGGTGGTGGGCTGCACCTACAAGGGGCTGCCCGAGGGACGCGTCCAGGTCCGCAACGTCCTCGGCGGCAACGCCTCCTTCCGGCGTACGGCCTTCGACGCGGCCGGCGGTTTCGCCACCGGCATCGGGCGGGACGGCGACAAGCGTCCGCTGGGCTGCGAGGAGACGGAGCTGTGCATCCGGCTCACCCGGGCCAGACCGGACGCGGTCCTGCTGATCGACGACCGTGCGGTGATCCACCACCGGGTGCCCGAAGTCCGCGAGCACTTCGGGTACTTCCGCACCCGCACCTACGCCGAGGGCCTGTCGAAGGCGCTCGTCGCCCGAAGTGTCGGCGCGGACAAGGGACTTGAGTCCGAACGCCGGTACACCACCCGGGTGCTGCCCGCCGGGGTCGCCCGCGGTCTGCGCGACGCCCTGCTGGCCCGCCCGGGCGGTGCGGGCCGGGCGGGCGCGATCGTCGCCGGGGTGCTGACGGCGGCGGGCGGGTACGTCCTCGGAAGCGTCCGGGCACGTCGGGGCGGGGCCACGTTCACGGTGGTGGAGATCGAGCGGAGTACCGAAGGGGGTACGGCATGAACGCGTCCGTGCCCGTCCTGATGTACCACTCGATCACCCGGACGCCCAACCCCCCGACGCGCACCCTCTCGGTGACGCCCGAGGCGTTCGCCGAGCAGATGGCGCTGCTCGCGAACTGGGACTTCCATCCGGTCACCACAACCCAGCTGGCCGACTCCTGGCGCCGCCCGTGCTCGATGGAGCGCGTGCTGCCCCCGCAGCCGGTCCTGGTCACCTTCGACGACGGCTACGAGGGCGTGCACCGGCACGCCCTCCCGGTGCTGGCCGAACACGGCTTCTCCGCCTCGCTGTTCGTCTCCACGGGCTGGCTCCGGGGCGCGCACCGCACCGGCGGCGCCCTCGACACCATGCTCGACTGGGACCAGGTGCGCGAACTCGCGGACGCGGGCGTCGAGATCGGCGGCCACAGCCATACGCACCCGGAGCTGGACCGGCTCGACGACGACGCGCTGCGCTTCGAGCTGACCCGCTGCAAGGAGATCGTCGCCGACGAACTGGGCACCGTGCCCACGTCGTTCGCCTATCCCTACGGCTACTCCAGCCGCCGGGTGCGTACCGCGGTCCGTGCGGCCGGGTTCGCGCAGGCGCTCGCCGTCGGCAACGCTCTGGCGTGCCGGACGCAGGGACCGTACGCCCTGCGGCGCGTCACCGTACGCCACAGCACGAGTATCCAGGAGTTCGAGCGGCTGATCGAGGGCCGCGCGATCGCCCGGAACTTCGCCCGGGACCGTGCCCTCACCAAGGGGTACGCCATCGTCCGCAGAGCACGTCAGGTCCGCCGGAAGGCCATCAGTTCCCGTGTCTGACACGACGACCACACCCACGACCGAGGCCGAGGCCCCCTCGGCCGATCCACCCGAACAGCGGCCCGGGCGGCGGCTGCGGCTGCCCGGCCTGGGCGGGGGCAAGGGGGGCGGCAGCCAGCTGTTCCGCAACGCCTACGCGCTGATGCTCAACACGGGCATCTCCGCCGTGCTCGGGCTCGGCTTCTGGCTGGCCGCCGCCCGCTACTACTCCGAGTCGGCGGTGGGCCAGAGCTCCGCTGCGATCGCCGCCATGAAGCTCCTCGCGGGTCTCACGGCGGTGACGCTGACGGGCGCCCTGGCCCGCTTCATCCCGGTCGCGGGCCGTGCCACCGGGCGGTTCATCCTCCGTACGTACGCGGGCAGTTCGGTGATCGTGGCGCTGGCCGCCGGGGTCTTCCTGCTCACGCTGAACATGTGGGGACCGTCGTACCGGTTCCTGCACGGGCCGGTGCCCGCCCTCGGGTTCGTCGGCGCCGTCGTCCTGTGGAACCTGCTCACGCTCCAGGACGGGGTGCTGACCGGGCTGCGCAACGCGCTGTGGGTGCCGGTCGGCAACACGGTGTTCTCGGCCGTGAAGTTGGGGCTGCTGGTGGCGTTCGCGGCGGCGATCCCGACGAGCGGTGTGTTCGTGTCGTGGGTCGCCGCGATCGCCATGTCGGTGCTGCCGCTCGGCTGGCTGGTGTTCCGGCGGCTGGTGCCCCGGCACGTCGAGGCGACCGCGGAGCACACGAAACCGCCGACGCTGAAGGAGGTCGGCCGGTTCCTGGCGGGCGACTACACGGGTTCGCTGTTCTCGCTGGCCGTGGTCTACCTGGTGCCGGTGATCGTCGCCTCGCAGGTCAGCTCCGCCGACAACGCGTACTTCTACATCACCACGACCATCGGCGGCACGGTCAACCTCCTCGCCATCAACATGGGCGCCTCGCTGACCGTCGAGGGCTCGCACGATCCGACGCGGCTGGCCGCCAACACCCGGGCCGCGGTCAAACGCATGGCCCGGATCATGCTGCCGGTCGCCGGTGTGCTGTTCTTCGGCGCGCCCTGGATCCTGGGCGTCTTCGGCTCGGGCTACGCGGACGCGGCGACCCCGCTGCTGCGCTGGTTCGCGGTCGGCGCGGTGCTGCGGGTCGTCATGGAGACGTACTTCGCGGTGCTGCGCGCCCAGAGCCGCACCGCCGGACTCGCCTGGATGCAGGGCCTGTTGTGCGCCCTGGTGCTCGGTCTGACGCTGCTCCTGCTCCCCCGGATGGGGCTGACGGGAGCGGGCGTCGCGGAGATCTCGTCCCTCGCGGTGATCGTCGCGATCGCCGCGCCCAAGCTGTACCGGACGGTCCGGGCGGCACCGGCCGACGCGCTCCCCGAGGGCTCGGCACCGGACGGGGACCTCGCCGACCTGACCGCGGGCTCCCACCGGCGCGGGCAGGGCTGGGCACTGGACTCGGACACGCTCGGGCTCGGCGTCCACCTCGACTTCGACCACCTGGAACGCCGCCCGGACGTCCGCCCGGGGCCGGGGACTCCGCCCACGGGGACACCGGCGCGGCGTGCGGACCGTCGGCCGACCTGGGCGCTGAAACAGCCCGAGCTGGTGGGGCTGCCGGTGGAGGAACGCGAGCCGGCAGAGGGCGCGTTGCCGCAACCCGCTGTCCCGGCGGGCGCGGACGCCGACCTCGTACGAGCCGCCCAGGCGTCCCTCGTACGGGAGTTGCGGACCGCGCACACCGCGCCCGACCTGCCGGAGCCACCTTCCCCGACCCTGCGCGAACGCCTGCTGCCCACGCGTGGCGGAGTGGTCCTCGGCTGTCTGCTGATCGCCGCGCTGCTGCTCTACTGGGTGCCCGCGTCCCGCCTCGGCGAGGCCGACCTGGACCGGATGGGCGGGCTCGGGCTGATCTCCGTCCTCCCCCTGCCGACGCTGATCGGGGCCGGGCTGCTGGTCCTGGTGTTCGCGTCGCTGCTGTGGGGCAACCGGGAGCACCGGGCGCTGCTGGCGCTGACGCTGCTCGCGACGGTCGTGTCGCTGCACGCGCTGCCCGCCGTGATCGAGGCCGAACCACGGTTCGCGACGGCCTGGCAGCACCTCGGGTTCCTCGACTACATCGACCGGACCGGGACCGCCGTACCGGACCTGGACGCGCGCTGGAGCTGGCCGGGCTTCTTCGCCGGGGCCGCGTTCGTGGCGAAGGCCTGCGGGGTGAACGACCTCACGGAGGTCATCCGCTGGTGGCCGCTGACGATGCAACTCCTCTACCTCGCACCGCTGTTCCTCCTGACCCGCTCACTGCGGGCGAGCTGGCGGGCCAAGTGGACCGGCGTGTGGATCTTCGTGCTGAGCGGCTGGGTGGGCCAGGACTACTTCTCCCCGCAGGGGTTCACCTATCTCCTCTATCTGGTCTTCGCGGCGATCCTGCTGGTGTGGTTCCGGGCGCCGCGAGTGCTGTGGGGCAAGGTGCGGCCGGGCGAGGCTGAGGTCGAGCCGACGAACCGCCGCCAACAGGCGGTGCTGCTGGCCGTGTTGATCGCCCTGTTCGCGGCGACGGTCCCGGCCCACCAGCTGACGCCGTTCGTGATGCTGGGCGTGCTGGCGGTCCTGGTGCTGATCGGCAAGTCCGAACTGCGGGGCCTGCCCATCCTGTTCGGTGTCATCGTCGCGGTGTGGGTCGGCTTCATGGCCGAGCCGTACTGGTCGGGGCACTTCGACGAGCTGTTCGGCGGGATGGGCGGAGTGGGCGGCAATGTGTCGTCGTCCGTCTCCGGCCGTATCGAGGGCGGCAGTTCGAGCCACAAGCTCGTCCTTTACACCCGAGTGCTGCTGGCCGGCGGGGTCATGTCCCTGGCCTGCTACGGCTGGTGGCGCCGCCGCGACCACAAGTACCGCGAACGCTCCCTGCTCGTCCTGACCTTCGTCCCGTTCCTGGGCTTCGGCATGCAGTCGTACGGCGGCGAAATGGCCCTGCGCGTCTTCATGTTCGCCCTGCCGGGCGCGGCGCTGCTGGCCGCACTGGCACTCTTCCCGCGCACGGGGGTGACGGCGAAGGAACGGGACAGGGACCGCATCAGCCTCGCTCCCCTGGCAGCCCTGATGGCGGGCCTGGTCCTCATGGGCGGCTTCCTGGTGGCCCGTTGGGGCAACGAGTCCTTCGAACGGACCCGCCCCGGCGAGGTCGCCGCGATGAACTACGTGTACGCCCACGACGATCCGACGGTCCGCCTGCTGTGGCTGAGCAACGACCTGGTCGACAACGTCACCCCGGCCCTTCCGTGGGGCGCCAAGGACATGGAGAAGGTGCAGTACGTACCGACACTCGCCCCGGCCGACCCGGTGCTGGTGTCGGGGCTGGTGAAGGCGCTCAAGGACGCGGGCCCCAACTCGTACCTGATGGTCAACCGCAGCCAGGTCGTGTACCTCCAGCTGGACGTGGGCTACTCGGCGGCCTGGCAGGGCCGACTGCTCCAGAACCTGGACGGCCGCGACGAGTTGAAGAAGGTGTTCGTCAACTCCGACGTGACGATGTACGCCCTGCGGCAGCAGCCGGAGGGCAAGGTCCCGAAGGCCGATCCCGGCCCGATCGGCCCCCAGGTGACCTGGACACCATGGTCGGTGGTGGGCGGCCTGGCAGCCGTCGCCCTGATCCTGCTGCTCACGGCCAGGGAGGTCGTACGGGTGGCGGTACGCCCGAGTGTGCGCCAACTCCGGTGGCTCCAGAGCAGCTTCTGGTTCTCACTGCCACTGCTGGCGGTGTTGCTGGCGTCGCTGGTGCAGAGGTTCCTGACGATGAAGTGAGGCGACCCGCGCCCCAAAGGGGCACGGGGAACTGCGCGACCAGCCCCCACCGGGCCCGCACCCAACAACCCACGCATCCCGTGAAGTGGCTCAGCGACTGAGCCACTTCACCTCGTACGCGCCCATCGTGAACCGCTTCCCGTCCACCTGCGCGTCGATCGGCCGGTCCAGGACGTTGACGACGAGCACAGCCTTGTCGTCGGCAAGCACCCGCACATTGGGCACATCATCCGCAGCCACCGGAACCGTCTCGTACTCCGTACCCGGCGGGAAAGCCGCCCCGAACCGCGAGACGAGATCGAACATCGGAAGTGCCGTACCCCCGCTGCCACTTGAGGTGGGGGTCCACAGGCAACCGGCGCAGCCGGCCCCCTTCTCGTCCTCGGGGTTCCAGTAGAAGCCGGAGGAGGCACCCCCCTTGGCCATCGCGATCAAACCGGCGGCCTGGACGGCCTCGCGGCGGGTCTCGGACCACCCCGCGCGGTCGTCGTTGCCGTCGGCGGGCTCGACGTAGTACTCGGCCCACCACAGCGGCAGCCCGCGCGTCCGCGCACGCACCCACTTCCCCACAGCCGTGAACTTGTCGGTCGCCGCGAACTCGTCGGGCAGCAGCTCGTCGTCCTTGGTGTAGCTGGAGCCCTCCACGACGACGAAGTCGGCGCCCGCCTTGTGCGTGTTCCAGTAGTCGAAGGCGTCGAGGACCCGCTGGTCCATGGCACCCCAAGGGCCCTTGAAGGTCGTGGAGGCATCCGGTTTCTGCCTGGGGTCAAGGCTGTCCATGACGAGATAAGGACCGCCCACCATGATGTCCTTGTCGACCTTCTTCAGCGCCTTGTAGACCAGGTTGTACAGCTCGGTGTAGCCCTCGTAGTCCCAGCGGGCCTCGGTGTTGTTCCAGAAGCCCTTGAACTCGTTCCACACGATGAAGTGGCGTACGTCGGGATAGCGTTTGGCGACGGTCGCGGCGAGCGCGGCGTAGTCCTTGTAGTGCGCGCGAGCCGGAGCCGTCTCCAGGGCGGCCTGGCTCCAATTGGTGTTGTCGGAGCCGGACTTGCCGCCCTTCATCCAGTCCGGGGCACAGCACAGGGTGACCACCGGAGTGGCCTTGGACGCGCGCATGAAGTCGATGCGGCGGTCCATCTCCGTGAAGTCGTAACGCCCCTTGACCGGCTCGGGGTTGCCGGCGCCCCAGCCCATGATGTGCTGGTTCTGCGGCAGCCCGGCGTCCTTGGAGAGCAGCCCCTCGACCCGGTCGACGGCCGCCCCGGCGCCCTCGTCGGCACTGAACTGGGTGTGCGTGAAGCCCCACCCGACGTCCGGCTCCGAAGCCGTTGGAGAAGCGGCGGGCGTGCCGTGGACCTTGTCGCCGTCGCGGGAGGTACCCGCAGTGCTGCCGCCGTTCGACGGCAGTGTGTTGATCAGGGTCAGGACCAGGGCCAGCGCGACAGCCCCCACACCGAGCAGGGCGGTGAGCTGCCACCGCCGAGCCCCCGAATTCCACCCATGACGTCCCATCAAGGGCAACAGTAACGGCGGGGTACGGTCGGAGGGGAGAGTACATACGAGGCGGAAACCGGGTGCACACGGCGCCCGGGTGCCGGATCATGGCGGCATGTCTGCGAACCCTCACGACGCGCTGCCGATCCGGCTCAACGTCGACGACAGCGACTCCCCGTCCGATGTCGTCGACGCGCTGTTCCTCGGCCGCTTCGCGACGGGCGAGCAGCCGTACTCCCACGCGGCGAACATCGACCGCGTACGGTCCGGGGCGACCCTTCTCCCGCCGGGCGCCAAGGTCCTGCGCGCCGCCCGCGACGACGACCGCAGCGCCACCCTGGCGGAGGGCGACGGCTGGACCCTCCTGGTGTCCCGCTGGAACCGGGGCGCCGACGTCACGGTGACGGCGACCACGCCCGAGCTGGCCGCGAAGGTCCTCGACCAGGCGACGGACGGCGCGGCGGACGAGCCCGAACCCCAGCCGGAGAACGTGACGATGGGCTTCTGGTACGTCTCCCCGCGCCGGGGCCCGCACCGCACGACCCGCCAGATCTCCGCGGGTACGTGGGACGAGGTCCGCGCCAACTACACGGCACCGGTGGCGGACGCGATGGACGGCCTGATGAAGACGACCCCGGAGGACATCGCGGGCCGTCTGCTCCTGCTCCACGGCCCGCCGGGCACCGGCAAGACGTCCGCGCTGCGCACGCTGGCCCGTTCCTGGCGGGACTGGTGCCAGGTGGACTGCGTACTGGACCCCGAGCGCCTGTTCTCCGACGTCGGCTACCTCATGGACATCGCGATCGGCGAGGAGGACGGCTCCGGCAAGGGCCGCTGGCGTCTGCTCCTCCTGGAGGACTGCGACGAACTGATCAGGGGCGAGGCGAAACACACGGCGGGCCAGGCCCTGTCCCGCCTCCTGAACCTGACGGACGGCCTCCTCGGCCAGGGCCGCAACGTCCTGGTCGGCGTGACGACCAACGAGGACCTGGAACGCCTCCACCCGGCGGTCGTCCGCCCCGGCCGCTGCCTGGCCCGCATCGAGGTGGGCCCCCTGACCCGCCACGAGGCAACAACCTGGCTGGGCACAGAGGAAGGGCTGGGCCGAGAGGGCGCAACCCTGGCCGAGCTGTACGCCCTCCGTCGGGGCACCACCCCGACAACGGTCCCGGACCAGAGAGAGGGCGCGGACGCGGGCCTGTACCTGTAATCACCGGCTGGGGAGAGCGCCCCGATAGGGGCGCGGGGAACTGCGCGACAAGCCCCCACCGCCCCGCACCCGAAGAACTACCCCTCGTAAGCCGCCCGCAGGGCATCCTTCACAGCGGCCAACGCCACATCCGACCCCACCCCAAGCCGCCGAACCCGCTCCGCATAAGCCTGCGCAGCAGACGCCGCCTCCCGCTCAGCAGCCGACCCCGCGGCAGCGACAAACGTCCCGTTACGCCCCCGCGTCTCGATCACCCCGTCCGACTCCAACGCCCGATACGCCTTGGCAACCGTGTTCGCGGCCAGCCCCAGCGACTCCGCAAGCCCCCGAACCGTCGGCAACCGGTACCCCACCGGCAACACCCCCGCCCGCGCCTGCTCGGAAATCTGCGCCCGCACCTGCTCGTAGGGCGGCGCGCTGTCATCGATGCGGATCTTCAAGGTCACCCCGCGATTGTCCCGCACCGCAAGGCGTCCCGCACCGGCCGGAAAATGAGAGGCACCCGCGCATCTCCCCCGCGTAACGTCCCAGCTCATGACAGTGACCGTCCGTGCTCTACAACCCGAGGACACCGCCGGCATCGAGGGCTTCGCCCACGTCCGCCGCATCGCCCTCCCGTTCCTCCTGTTCACGCCGGAGGCCATCGCCTACGACATCGCGCACGCCCACCCCGACGCCCACTTCCGTGCCCTCGTCGCCGAGGAGGACGGCGAGGTCATCGGCACCGCCCAGACCGCCGTCGTCCACGACAGCCCGGAGCCCGGCCAGGGCTTCGTCAACGTGTACGTACACCCGGAGCGCACAGGACGCGGCGCCGGCTCGCTCCTCGTCCGCACCGCCGAGCAGCACCTCGCCGCCGCCGGAGTGACGAAGTCCTTGGCCTGGGTACTGGACGCCCCCGCCAACCGCGCCTTCGCCGAACACCACGGCTACCGCTCCAGCCGCAGCGCGCACTTCCTCCGCCTGGACCTGGCGAACGGCACGCTGCCCCCGCTCCAGGACCCTCCGCCCGGTGTCGAACTCCGCACGGGCGCCGACTTCGCCGCCGACCCGCGCCCCCTGTTCGCCCTGGACGCGGAGACGATTTCGGATGAACCGAGCGATGTCCCCTACGAGTTCACGGACTACGAGGCCTGGCTCCGCGAGTACTGGCAGCACCCCCTGTTGAGCCCCGAGCTGACCTCGGTCGCCGTCGTCGACGGCCGCCCCGCCGCCTTCAGCGCGGCCCGTACCGACGGCGCCACCCGCTACGGCACCGCGATGACCGGCACCGCCCGCGACTTCCGTGGCCGGGGCCTGGCGAAGCTCGCCAAGAACGACTCCCTGCACCGGGCCCGCGCCGCCGGATACACGGAGGCAGTGACGGGCAACGACGCCGGAAACGGACCGATGATCGCCATCAACAAGTGGTTCGGCTACGAGATCTGCGCGACGGAGGTGCGCCATGTCCGCGAACTCACCTGAGCCCACGCCAACAGCCGTACCCACGCCCCCTCCCCCGACCACCCCCACGGTGAACGTCGTACTCGTCAAGGCCGGCCGCACGAAGATCACTTACCCCGCCGAGCTGCTCCACGACGACGGCACACGACTCGCCGTACGCGCCGCCTGGGCCACCGACGGAGTCCGTGACTTCGGCTTCGTCCGCTTCGAACCGGGCGACATGCTCACGGAGTACTACTGGCGGGACCGCTGGTACTCGGTGAAGGAGGTGCGTGACGCGTCGGGCACCCTGAAGGGCTGGTACTGCGACATCGCCCGCCCGGCCACGCTCACCGGCACCGACCTGGTCGTCGAGGATCTCGACCTGGACCTGTGGCGCTCGGCCGACGGCACGGACGTACGACGGCTGGACGAGGACGAGTTCGAGGAGAGCGGTCTGACGCAGTCGGACCCGGAGGCCGCGTCCGCCGCCCTGGCGGCCCTGGACGAACTGGAGTCGCTGGCGCGCGAGGGCGGCTTCGAGAAGCTGCTCGCCTGAACCTGAACGTACGAAGGTCCCTACCGGCGGGCCAGTACCGCGTACCGCTCGTCCTCGACCTCGCGCCCCCACAGCCGTGCGTCGCCGGAGAGCCGCTCCACGCGGACGTCGGTGGCGAGGGGCGCGAGCAGCCCGGTGAGGGTGTCGGCGGGTATGCCGGCCGGGCTGACCGTCCCCCACACCCCCTCGACCAGTACCATTCGCCCGCCGGCCCTGAGCAGCCCCTGCCAGTGGCGCAGCACGCGCGCGGGGTCGGGCAGCGTCCACAGGACGTGTCGTACGAGCACGACGTCGAAGCGCTCCTCCCCCACCGGGGGCGCCGCCGCGTCGCCGACGAGGAACACCGCGGCCCGGCCGGCCAGCTTGCCCCTGGCCTGCTCGACCATGGCCGGGGACGCGTCCACGCCGGTGACGCGGTGTCCCTGTTCGGACGCGAGGAGCGACAGGCTGCCGGTGCCGCAGCCCAGGTCGAGGACGTCGGCGGGACGGTCGGGCAGCCAGGACAGCAGCCGGGCCGCCCAGGCCTCGCGCACGACCGGATCGCGCAGGCCGTGGTCGGGTTCGTCGTCGAAAGTCGCCGCTTCCGCGTCCCAGTCGGTGTTCGTCATGCGGCCAAGAGTGACACCCGCCACTGACAATCGAATCGTGACGGCGGCCACTGACAGACCGACGCCGATGAGTCACCCTCCCGGGAACGGTCTATCTCCGTGAAAACGCGGAACCCGGTGGACCGAAGGAGGCAGCCATGCGCCGCGTAACCGTGCAGAAGCCCCTGAAGAAGTCGGACGCCCGCCGGGTGCGGGAAGAGGTCGACGAACGCGTCACGGAGCGTCCCGAGGTCCGAAAGGACATCGCACGCACGTGGTGGCCGGACGGCTGAGGTCCGCCGACCGTGGAGGACCGGACCGCCGGTCGGGCGTGCGCCCAGAGTCGAGTCGCGCACGCCTCCTACCTGAGCGCAGTCCGAACCCTTCCTTAAGCCGACCATAAGGATCTCCCTCACCCGCCTCCAGCAGGCGATTTCGCGGTTCCTTGGGGCTAGTTTTCTGATCGCCCCCAGCGAGAACCGTTCCGAGGAGATCCCGCATGCCCGCACGCCGCCGTACGGCCGCCGCGATCACCGCCGTCACCACTCTCGGTATCGCCCCGCTGGCCCTTCCCGCGGCGCCCGCGTCCGCGCACGGCTCGATGGGCGACCCCGTCAGCAGGGTCGCCCAGTGCTACGCGGAGGGCCCCGAGAGCCCGAGGTCGGCCGCGTGCCGGGCGGCGGTCGCGGCGGGCGGCACGCAGGCGCTCTACGACTGGAACGGCATCCGCATCGGTGAGGCGGGCGGGCGCCACCAGGCGCTGATCCCGGACGGCGAGCTGTGCAGCGCGGGCAACGCCGAGTTCAAGGGCCTCGACCTGGCCCGCGCCGACTGGCCGGCGACCGGCGTCAGCAGCGGCTCGTACACCTTCAGGTACCGCGTGACCGCCCCGCACAAGGGCACCTTCGTGGTGTACCTCACCAAGCCGGGCTACGACCCCGCCCAGCCCCTGTCCTGGTCCGACCTCGACTTCGAACACCCGGTCGCGACGGCGACGGACCCGGTCGCCGCGGACGGCTTCTACACGTTCTCCGGCACCCTGCCGCAACGTTCCGGCAGGCAGCTCCTGTACGCGATCTGGCAGCGCTCGGACAGCCCGGAGGCCTTCTACTCGTGCTCCGACGTGATGTTCGGCGCGGATGAGGGTGCGGGCGAGGATGCGGGTGAGGGTGCGAGCGGCAGTCCGGGTGAGGGCGCGTCGAGCAGTGCCTCCGCGCCCTCCGAGGAGCAGATCGAGGCCGGTGCCGACGAGTCGACGGTCGAACACGCGGGTCACTCGGCGGAGCCGAGCCCTGAGGCGACCGAAGCGACCGAAGGGGTCGCGCAGCCGCAGGCAGCCGGCGCCGTGGCGAACCTCGCCGAGACCGGCGGCGACGGCGGCACCCCGTATCTCGCGATGGGCGGCGTGGGCGCCCTGGCGCTGGGCGTCGCGGCCCTGTTGCTCTCGGTCCGCCGACGTGCCGTGGGTGGCGGCGGACGACACGGCCACTGAGTTCGCCGGGGCCTGACTGGCGGCTCAGGCCGGCCAGGCCCCGGCGGACGCTCTCCGACCGGTCAGCCGACCGCCGACAGACAGGTGGTGGCGGTGGCGTGCGCCGGATCGAGGGCGTTCGTCACCTCGTGGAACGCGATCCGGTCGAGCAGCCCGACGGCGGCGTGCTCGGAGAGGTCCAGCGGGCAGAGATCCTGGATCAGGACGTTGTGCACGTCGGTTCCGCTCAGGAACTGGCTGCTGTACGGCGTGACCACCTCGTCGTACTGGGTGGCGATGACCGTGTAGCGGACGCCCGGGACGGTGTCGCCGCCCGCGTTGAGCTTGGTGAGGAAGGCGGACCCGACGACCTGGTCGGCGAGGGCGGGGGTGGCCGTGGTGAGCAGGTCCTCGGCCCCGGGGAAGTACTTCAGCAGGTTGGTGAGGCCGTTCAGGGTGGTGCCGTGGTTGCTGGGCGCGATGCCGACGAAGGCGTTCACCTCGGCGGCGCCCCCGAGGAACTTGAGGTAGTAGCGGGGCATCATGCCGCCCTGTGAGTGGCCGACGAGGTCGGCCTCGGAGGCGCCGGTCGCGGCGAGCACCTTGTCGACGAAGGCGTCGAGCTGTTCGGCCGACTCGTCGACGGGGCCGAGGCCGTAGAAGAGGGGTACGCCGGGCAGTTGGCCGTAGTCGAGCGAGAAGACGCAGTAGCCACGGTTCGTCAGATACGGCGCGAGGGTGAGCCAGTTGTCGATGCCGTTGGCGAAGGTGCCGTGGACGAGGACGACGGGGCGGGGATGGGCGGCGGACGGCTTGCAGGAGTAGTCGTTCCAGCCGCTGCTGGTGGCCGTTTCGGCCTGCGCTTCGGCCTGCGCGGTGGCGACGGGTACGAGGGCCGCCGCGGCTGTCAGCAGCAGTGCGGCGAGAGGTCTGGCGAGTGGTCTGAGGACGCGTTTCCAGGGCAGCATCGAGTGATCTCCTTGCGGCTCAAGGGAGTGACGACGGCTCTACGCCCTGTGATCCGGATCACGAGGATGCTGTTCACTCGTCAAGTTACGAGCGAGTAGCACAACGTGGAAGTTACGCGTCAGTAAAAACTTTCAGCGGTGTCCGGTTGCTGTGATATTGGGCCCCCGATCCACGCGGCCGGAGTTCGGCAGACACCAACTCCTCGGCGTGCAGGGCGAGTCCGTGGACCCGGGCCGGCTGTGGGGTGAGCGCCTCGTACATCCCGTGGGCGGCGCGGGTGAGGGCCGGGGAGTGGGCCGTCGGTTCGCGGAGCGTGCGGCTGCGGGTCTCCGCGGGGTGGTCGGCGGTCAGCCGGCGGGCGGGGAGAGGGTTCGGCACGACTCGGCCGCGGTCGATGCCGGACGCCTTGTCGTGCAGGTCGCGACCGGTCTCCGTACCGAGGAGGCGACACAGGACGGAAGGCGGTGCCGCGGCGATCCGGCCGAGGGTGTCGAGGCCTTGGCGGCCGAGGACGCGGGCGGTGGCGTCGGCGGTTTCGGGGAGCGCGGTGACGGGGTGGGAGGCGAGCAACTCCGCGAGGGCGTCCGGGTGTTCGGGCAGGACACGGATCGCCCCGGGAGCGGCTTCGTCCAAGGCCAGCCGGGCCAGGGCCGGCCCCGGGCCGATCCCGACGGCGCAGTCCACGCCATGACGGGACAGGGCCTGCGCGCGGATCGCCGCGGCCAACTCCTCGGCGCCCCGGCCTGATCCTCGTACGCCATCACCCGATCCTCGTACGCCATCGTGCGGAGCGAGCAGTGCTCCGGCGGGCGGCAGCGCCTGCACGACAGGCGTGAACTCGCCCAGTAACCCGAGGAGTTGCGGCAGGAGGGTCTCGCACATCGGAGGCGGTTCGAAGCGTACGCAGAGCACGGTCACACGTTCCTTTCGCGCCTCACGGGCATCTGGATGTCGTCGATTCACCCTCCGTCGCGCCTGGCGCATCGTTACCTGTTCGAAACACCGGTTGACTCACATCACACTTGCGGGTCCCGTTAGATTTGGGGCCCTGGACACGTCAACACCGCGACAAATAGCGGAAGTTGATACTCCGTTAGCTATGGCGACGAACAAGGGCGGGGGCCCTGCCGCTGTACAGCTCCATACAGTTCCGTGCAGCCGAACTATCGGGGGATGTGCTGTGCCGAAAATCCTGCTGACCTACTGGTGGAACGGGCATGAGCCCGGCGACGTCGTGGAGACGGACGACCAGACCGCGCGCGAGATCCTCGGCGTCGTCGCCCGGCCGGTGGAGGAGTCCCCGGAGGACGTCGACGCACCGGAGCCAGAACCAGAGTCGGAGCCGGAGCCGGAGCCGGAGTCCGGGCGATGAGCGAGCCGTACATCAACTTCCCCGATGTGGAACAGCTGGTCGTCGATCTCCTCAAGGACCGCAGCGAGCTGGCGGGTGTGGTCGTGGACGTCCAGCCGCCCGCCGGATTCGACGGTACGCAGCGTGCCGTGTTCGTCTCCCGGGTCGGCGGGGCGTGGGCGGAGGATCCTCGGCTCGACAATCCGCTGGTCGACCTCGAGGTGTACGGGCCGGACAAGGCCGCCGCCCACACGGTCTCCCTCGTGGCCCGCGCCCTGATACTCCAGCTCCGGGGAGTGGTGTACGGCGCGGCCACCGTCCTGGACGTCGTCGAGGAGGACGGCCCGCGCTGGCTGCCCGACTACCGGCACGCCACCGCCTGCCGTTACGTCTCGACCACCCGGCTGGTCGTCCGTCCGGCCTGAACCCCGGCACTCGCACGACAGCTCAGCTTCACCGCACCGCACCTCAAGTACGTCCCCAGTACGTCATGTTCATCTCCCACCAAGGAGCAGTGATGGCCGGAACGAACGCCAAGGAGATCCGGGTCGCGGGCAGTGGCCGCGTCCTCATCGCCCCGCTCGCCACCGCGACGCCCGCCGACACCAGCGCGGCGTGGGGCGCCGGCTGGAGCGACCTCGGGTACACCACCACCGACGGGGTCAAGATCTCCAAGAAGGACAAGCTCGACCCCGTGGACACCTGGCAGAGCGTCAGCGCGGCCCGGTTCGTCTACTCCGACCGCGACCTCAGCTTCAAGTTCCAGCTCCTCCAGCTGAACGAGGCCACGCTGCCGTTCTTCTTCGGGGGCGGCCAGGTGAAGGAGACGGCGACCGGGTCGGGCCTCTACAAGTACGAGCTGGCGGCCGAGCCCAAGTTCGACGAGCGGATGCTGGGCCTGGAGTTCACCGACGGCGACGAGGTCAAGTACCGGATGATCGTCGCCCGGGGTCAGGTGACCGAGACGGAGGAGATCTCCCTCGTCCGCACGGCTCCCGTGAAGCTGGGCGTCACGTTCACGGCACTCGCGGCGGCGGACGCGGCCCCGCTGGCCGTGTTCCTCATGAAGGACCCCAGCTTCAGCGCGGCCTGAGCCGCCGTCCCCCTCCCGTACCTCCCGCACAAGGAGCGCGAACACCACCATGCCCCGTTTCAACGTCAACGCCGCCCGGGCCCAGCGCCTCGAAACGCTCGGGAAGGACTGGGAGTTCGAGGTGGACACGGATGTGTTCCGGCTGCCCACCGAGTTCCCGCGCAGCATCGCGAAGCAGATCGCGACGCTGGAGGACAACGACATCGACGGCCTGCTCGCCCTGCTGCTCGGCGCGGAGCAGTTCGAGCGGTTCGGCAAGTACGACATCAGCGTCCAGGACGTCTCCGCGATCCTGGAGGCGTACGGCAACGAGACGGGCATGACGCTGGGGGAAGGCTGAGCCTCGGCGCGCTGGTCGACGAGCACGCCGAGGCCCTGGAGGCGGACCTGCTCCGCCACTACGGAATCGACCTTCTGGACTGGCACCGGGGCACCCTGTCCTCCCGCCGCCTGCGCGTCCTGACCGAACACCTCCCGGCGGACTCGTCGTTCGCCCGGGCGGTCCACGGCGAACAGGCGGACTGGACGGTCACGGACCACCTGCTGGCGGCCGTGGTCGACCACCTGTCGGTCGCCAACTGGATGTTCGCCACGGTCAACCGCGACGAGGACACGGACCCGGCCCCTTATCCGGAGCCACTGCCGCGTCCGGGCGACGGTTCGGACCAGACCGCCCCGGCGGCGGACACCTCCGTCGCCGGTCTGTCGGGCGCCGGGGAGGAGCGTGCCGCGACCCCGGCCGAGATCGTGGCGTTCCTGAGTTCCCCCGGATGACAGGACAGAAACCGTGACTTCGCCCACCGGCCCCGAGCCGTCGAACTGGATCCAGGACCTCATCAAGTCGCCGCCCTTCCCGGAAGCGGTCAACACGCTGCTCCGGCGGGCCTTCAAGTCGCCCGAGCTCTTCCCCGAGATGCCGGTCACCGTGATCAAGGGGGAGGTCGCGGCCCTCAACGCGGCGGTCAACGCGGTCAAGCTTGAGTTCAACGCTTTCGACCCCATCAAGATTCTCGGCATCCAGGACCGCTACGACGAGATGATCCAGAACGTTTTCCGCTCGAAGGAGAGGAAAGAGGAGGTCAGGGCTCAGAAGCCCGAGAACCTCCTGGCGGAGATCAAGGGGATCAAGACCCGCCTGGCCGTGGTGGAGAAGGATCTGAAAGGGCCGCCGCCGATTTCGCAGATGCGCGGCAGCATCAAAGCCAAAGCGGACCGCGATTGGGCCACGCGAAAATTCAATGCCCTTGAGGGGTCGAAAAACCCCCGCAAGGACCTCCCCAAGACAAAGGGGAGCGCGGGCCCTGTGCCGAGCACACGCCAGTTGCAGCAGCAGGAGCGACAGCTCAGGGCGACCATCGCAAGTTTCGTTCGCCTGGTAAAGGGCGCGACTCCCGAGCTGGCGTCTCTTTCCAGAGAGATCAACAAGATCGAACGGGAGCTGAAGAAATGATCCGCCCGCCCCACAGGAGTCGACCATGAGAACCGCCCTGGTCCAGGCAACGGGCGCGCTCACCCGCTTCCGGTCCGCGATGACCCAGACCAGCACGGCCGGAACCCGGCTGCGGAGCGCGGCGACCGGCGCCAGCGGTTCCGTCGACCGGCTCAGGACCTCGGCGACCCAGGCGAGCACGGCCACGAGCCGGCTCAGGACCTCGGCCACCCAGGCGAGCACCGGCCTCAACCAGGTCCGTACGGCCGCCACCCGAGCCTCCGCCGACGTCCAGCGGGCGGGCCGGAGCGCGGCGACCAGCGGGGGTTTCTTCGGCCGGTTCGGGCAGGGACTGCGTGGGGCGACCACCGCTCAGCGCGGGCTGAACACCGCCATGAAGGCCAATGTGCTCGGTGCGATTCTCGCCCTCATCATGCCGATCATCACGAAGCTCATCGAGATGGCCATGCAGTCCAAGACCGTGCAGGCCGTCGTCCAGGCCGCGTTCAAGATCATCGGGCAGGTGGTGGGCACGGTCATGAAAGGCGCGTCGACCGCCATCAACTGGCTGATCGACGCGGGCAAGAGCGTCATCAACTGGCTGAAGGCCAACTGGCCGCTGCTGGTCGCCATTCTCACCGGGCCGGTCGGTATCGCCGTACTCGCGATCGTGCGGAACTGGGACCGGATCAAGGAGGCGGTCGGTGCGGTGCGGGACTGGATCGTCGAGAAGTGGAACTCGGTCGTCGATTTCCTGAAGGGAGTTCCCGGGAAGATCGCGGGCTTCTTCTCCGAACTGCCCGACAAGCTCAGAAGCATGGGCGGCGACCTCATCATGGGTCTCATCAACGGCATCAAGAACAAGGCCTCCGCCCTTCTCGAAACCGTCAAGAACTTCATCGTCAACACCATTCCAGGGCCTATTCGCAGCATTCTCGGCATCTCCTCCCCCTCCAAGGTGATGATGGGCTTCGGCGGCGACGTCGGCGAAGGCCTCGCCATCGGAATGGAAGGCGCCGGCAACCGCGTGGCGGGCGCCGCCGGACGGCTCGCCACCGCCACCGCGCGCGGGGTGATCGGCCCCGGTTACGGCCTCGCCGGAGCGGCAGGCGCCCGCTCGGTGGCCCGTACCGGCGTCGGCACCGCGGCCGGAGCCGTCACCGTCAACGTCCACCCCCGCCCCGGACAGTCCGAGTACGAGATCGGCCGGATCACCGCCCGCGAACTCGCCTGGGCGGCCAAGCGATGACCGGGCAGCCGTTGCAGCAGCCGGTGTTCGAGGTCGACGGCTGGGCCGGGAACACCGTCGACGACTCCGGCGTCGAGTGGTGGGTCACCAGCGAGCAGGGCTGGGCCTCCACCCCGCCCGTCCGGCTCACCCTCACCGACCGCCCCGAGCGGCACGGCGCGTTCGACGCCCCCTCCTACCGGGGCCCCCGTGTCATCACCCTCGAAGGCACCGCCATCGCCCCCGACCGGGCAGCGAAGGAGTCCGCCAAGGACCGCCTCGCCGCCGTACTCGCCGACGGCAGCGCACTGTTGCCGCTCGTCGTCACCGAACCGCACCGCACCCGCCGGGCCCTGGTCCGGCTCAGCGCCGAGTCGAAGGTCGCCGACCGCAAGGCGGGCGCCTTCGAGTTCTCCCTGACCATGACCGCCCCGGATCCGCTGCGCTACTCGTACGGACTGAACACGAGCACCTGCCCGTTGCCCTCCTCCAGTGGCGGAGTCGCCTTCCCGCTCTCCTTCCCGCTGGACTTCGGCAGCGGTTCCTCCGGCGGCCGGCTGCTCCTGGACAACGCGGGCACCGCCCCCACCTGGCCGGTCTGGCGGATCGCCGGGCCGTGCGTCCAGCCGGTGATCACCAACACCACCACCGGCGAGGAACTCGCCTTCGAACTCACCCTCCAGGAAGGCGAGTTCCTGGTCATCGACACCGACGCCCGCTCGGTCCTGCTCCAGGGCACCGCGTCCCGGCGTTCCGCACTGCTGCCCGGCTCGGACTGGTTCCCGCTCAAGCCGGGTGCGACGCCCGTACTGTTCCGCGCCCGCGACTACGCCCCGGCCGCCCGGCTGACCGCCGAATGGCGCGACGCCTGGCTCTGAGGCCGAGTCCGTACTCGATACGAACTGCCCTCCCGTCAGCGGGAGTTACCACGACCAGCGACAGAAGGACCTCTCCGCATGGCTGACTTCGAACGCGACTCCGGATGGCTCTCCGGCAGCGTCGTGGACGCCGAGGACGCCCGCCTCGCCACCGGCGTGCTCGCCGCGGCCTCCACCGATCCCGGCAACCCGATCGCCGCCCGCACCGGGATCAAGCCCGGCCCCGGCAGCCCCGGCAACGTCGAAGCGACCGAGACACCGTCCCGCAATGTGACCGTACGTCCGTTCCAGGGCGTCATCCAGGGCACCCGGACCACCGCGGCGGGCGCGTATCTCATCACGCTGGCCCAGAAGAAGACCCTCGACGTCCTGAGCGTGGCCCCGGCGAACTCGTCCAACCCGCGCATCGCCCTGATCGTGGCCCAGCAGACCGACCGGCAGTACGGCGACGAGAGCGACGGCATGCTCGTACGGGTGGTCGCCGGGGCGCCCGCGGTGACCCCGGTCGCGCCCACGGTGACCGGCGACCACCTCCCGCTCGCCGCGATCACCGTCCGGGCGAACGCGGGCGCGATCACCCAGGCCGACATCAAGGACCTGCGCGTGTCCACCGTCGCCGCCGGCGGAGTGCTCCCCCTCCAGACCCACGAGAACCTCCCGGCCGACGGCTACTCGGGGCAGCGCCTGTACGACCTCGAAACCGGGCTCGACCTCGTACGCGTCGGCAGCGCCTGGCGTCCCGCCGTGACGGGCTCGGTGCAGTTCTTCGGCCCGGCTGACACGGGCTGGCCGCAGACCGGCTCGGCGGGCGCCGCCTCCTTCGTCTTCAACCAGGTGAGCGTCCCGGCCGCGCCCTACCCCCGGCTGCTCTCCTTCTCGGCGCAGGTGATGGTGTCCACCTCGGGCGACGAGCGCTGGGACCACGTGGTGCGCGGCCCGGACGGCGCGGGCCTGACCTGCTCGACCTTCCACGGCGGCGCCACGAAGCTCACCACCACCGTCACGACCGGCCACCAGCTGATCCCCGCGACGACGACGCCCTGGGTGCTCCAGCAGACCATCGGCCGGGGCGGCGGCATGACGACCGGCACCGCGACCGTGTCGACGGGCTCCCCGGTCTTCACCGGCCTGCGCGTGGTGGCGTTCCCCGTCACGTGACATCCCATCGAGGAGAGGCATCACCATGAGCACGCCCACACCGGAACGCGACTCCGCCTGGATCTCCGGTGGCGTCATCGACGCGGAGGACGCCCGCCTCGCCACCGGCGTGTTCGCCGCCCCGGGCGCCGGCCCGGTCCAGGCCCGCAGCGGCATCAAGCCGGCCACCGGCGACCCCGGCAAGGTGCAGGCCACGACCACCGTGTCCGGGAAAGTCACGGTCAGCCCCTTCCAGGGCGTGATCCAGGGGACGAGGGCCACCTCGACCGGGGCCTACCTCGTCACGCTCGACCAGGTGAAGACCATCGACGTCCTCGGCACCTACCCCGCCAGCACGCTCAACCCCCGTCAGGACCTGATCGTCGCCCGGCAGCGCGACGCGCAGTACGGCGACGCCACCACCGGGATGACGGTCGAACTCGTCAAGGGAACCGAGGCCGCCGCTCCCGTCGACCCCGTGGTGACCGGCGACTACCTCCCGCTCGCCCGGATCAAGATCCCGAAGAGCGCCACGTCCATCGCCAACGCCAACATCGAGGACCTGCGCCCCTGGACCACGGCCGTGGGCGGCATCCTCCGGGTGTGGGGCGAGGGCGGACGGCCGACATACCCGTACAGCGGCATGTACATCCACCGCTGGGACACCAACCACCTGGAGCGGTACGACAGCACGGCGGGCTGGCGCGCCGTCAACGACGACACCGGCTGGAGCAACCTCACCCTGCTCCCCAACTGGACGGTGTACAACGCCGAGACACCGGCCGTACGCCGGGTGGGTCCCACCGTCCATCTTCGCGGCGCCCTGCAGAGCACGGTCGCCCTGACCGCCCAGGGCACGCTCGTCATCAACGTCCCGGCCGACTTCCGCCCGGCGGTACGGCACCACTGGTACACGGTGATCGGCGGCCAGACCCGAGGTCTCGAACTCATGCTCCGCCCGGACGGCGCCGTCGTGCTGTATCCCCAGGACTCGCCGCTCCCGGTCAATCAGCTGATCTACCTCAGCACCACGTGGCTGGTGGGCTGATGGCCCTGCGACCGACCCGCTACACCTACTACACCGCCGACCTCGCGACCGGCGCCATCACCGACGAACTCCCGTT
>Ga0307513_10001031_pt1 | contig 40371 bp, 34 predicted proteins | sample 15_EM_MG_FD_202174 | JGI IMG/M metagenome (GOLD analysis project Ga0307513, IMG submission 202174) | Populus trichocarpa ectomycorrhiza microbial communities from riparian zone in the Pacific Northwest, United States - 15_EM | ecosystem: Host-associated > Plants > Roots > Unclassified | place...
CCGCATGAAGGTCGCCGTGCTCATTACTATCAGAAGCAAAAAATGGTTTAATTTGGCAGGTATCCCCGCAGTGTCAATAGTGCCGAGTTTCCCTACATTACGCTAAAATGCAAACAAAAAAACTAGCCTGGCACTTTTTGTTGGAAATTCTGAAATAGTCAAGCTCTATACCGAAAATTTAAGGGAACAAAAAAACCATAGAGAACTTCCTTCTGTCTGATGGGCCGGCTATTTATGCTGCGCAACAGGAATAACTACATATCCACAGTAGAAAAGAAACCCAAGATAACAAAATGGGGGATGAAAGAAATCTGAGCGCATAGAGCTGCACCTATGATTAATTGATTGAGTAGTGAAATGAATGAAAGATCCGAACCGAAATGAGTTGAGCTTGAACTCTGACGGCATTGAAGTGAAACTAGTATGTACTGGGAAGCGCTGTCGTACTCAAAGACGTAGAAAGTGCATATCCGAAAGTATATAATTCAACACTTTTCTAGAAATTTCAATCGAGTGATATTTAATGACAGGGATGCCCGTGAAAAGGCTTGGCTTGGGTCATATTGCGAAGATGTCCCACGATATGATATCATACTTCCCCACAATCGCCCTCTCCTAAACACCCCCTTAGCCCTTATCTATATCCCTTAGCTCCATGCATAGTATACTTGTTCTTGGCATCTACACATCCAAGTTAGCAGAGCTCACCAGTGAAGGGGGAGCCAGAGGGAAGAAAAATAATAATCTCGCCAACTCTAATCCGCCCACACTCCCTTACCAGATTTACCAGACTTCCCCGAACCCATTCCCTTATCAGCCTTCCGAATATCCTTATCATTCCCCTTAAAACCGAGCAGGGGCTCCACATCTCTGTCGGCGGCCCCGTCTGTGCCGTTTGCCATCGTTACCTCCTTATGGTCCTTATCGCCCTTAGCCTTCTTGAAACACGAGAAGAGACCTTTGAACCAATCCCAGAATCTCCTCCAGACTGATTTCTTTGGCTTGTCTGGGTAGGGTTAAATGGGGTACTGTATGGAAAGAGAATGGGGGAGAGGGTGTGAAATACGATGAAGCGTGAGTTCGGGGTACTCTTTAGTACAGGAGGAGCAGTTTGAGCCCCAACATTCATGCCAGTCTTTTGCAGCCCCATGTTGGTCCGGGGTGGGGCATAAGATTGGTTCAGCTGTTAGGGATGAAAACATTAGTCAGTGGTTCATGATAACATAGAGGCGGGAGCCTTTTTCTTTTCATTTGGAAAGGGGTTTATACTGTATCTAGTTAATGGCGGACCCTCGTATCCCTTGCCTGCGAGTTGCTCCGCTACAGTGGGATTCTCGTTTAGGTTGAGAGGGTAGTCCTCCGGGGGAAGAATCCCAGATGGCAAGATGGGTATAGCATTCGATCCCGCTTGGAGCAGCACAAAGGAAAGAAGTACTGCAGCGACCCTCATGGTGCCGGCAGTTGTGATGCAAAGATGTTTTATGAGTGAGTAGTTTCTGTACGTCTGGGTGGGCTGGATCAAGAGATGCAAAAGACTCCAAGTGCAGGAGAGTAGGAATGAGAGGAAGGAAGGGTGAGGGTTGTCATTTAAGTATTCTCAGCGGGTATTAAATTTGGGCATGGCTCCCGCCTTCTATATATAAAGTTTGGTGAATGCAACGGGGGACGCCTTGACATCAAAAATTTCTCCTCGTGTAGCTTTTAGCCCTAAAAAAACTAAATGAATATTAAAAAATAACTCAACTTCTAACTCTAATTTAAGCATACACCTCCTAGTTTTTTTATAGGAAATTTTATGCCTAGCCGTCCCCGTTGTTGCATTCGCCAAACTGTTGTGTACAGACGGCTGGAACCAGAACTGAACTTTCAGTGAATTATTGAGTAGCTCTTCGAGAGAACGATTTTTTTCTTCTTTTTTCTTTCAAAAGCTGTGCGTCGTGGGTTTGGGTAGTTTTATCAGGAACATGGCTGAAAACTCCAAGGTCATAGAATATCACTCGGGCACATTCATCCCCGGCCCAAGCTGTTTGGAGTGCCTAAGTAGCATAGGCAGTGGCCGCCTCTTTAGCGGGGTAGTTGACTACGTGTGTTGTATACCCTAGGAAGTGGTAGCGAAGCTTCGGTGATTTCGGTAGCTTCTGGGGATGTTAGCTCCGCGGAGTATCATGGGCTTAAGAGGACAAATTCAGAAACTCGGGACTCTAAGCATGAAGAGGCACGCCGGCATAGGAACCATGGGGTAGCCATTCCTCATATAGAACCATTTGCTTCTGGCCGGCTGTAAGCGATATGGGCTAGGGATAAGGTAAGTAATTGAGTGAGCAATGAGCTTTTCGTGATAGTTTAGTTTCCCCCCTAGGTAAGTGGGTACGAACTCACTTCCTCCTATGCCGTTCCTCTCAGCTTCCAAATTTCTCCCCTCTTCCCCTCGCTTAATTCTTCCCTTCGCTTAATTCTTCCCTTCCTTCATCCTCTCCTTCCTTCCCCACAACCCCACAACCTTACTATCGTCTCAACTCAAATTATCATAATATCATACCTCCTACAGTGAAAGCATCATTCTACTGCTCTTTCCCTCCATTTTCCACTTCCACTCCCTTTATATTATTCCATACACCCCCCTCTCGTTGGCAACTCTCGCTCAGGCTCCCTCCTTGAGGGTTTGCCTTTTTTCCGCATATCACGGGCGGTCGTTAATACAGCTGATCGAGGAAATTGATCTTACAACGCCTGTTTTCCCTTCAACCTGATGGAGTAGCTCCATCGTGGGATGCCATGTTAGGGCATATTAGTTAGCAGGCGAGTGGGACTGTCACCATGTCGAGGGCGACTGGTGTTCTGGTGTTTGTGCGATAGAGAGCCCACTGTGCGAGCGGCTACCACAAACTGTATTTAGTCTCAGCTGCGTTCTCTTTCTCTCTGTAATGATAACAATCATCACTCTACACATCGAATAGCGAACACACTTCAGTTTTCCCACCACCTTCGTTCCAGGTCTCTTTTCACGACGCTGGCCTCACGGCAGCCTTCCAGCAGTGCTTGTCGGCGGCAGTTGTCCCTGCGCACGACTAGACCTCCATCACAACCTTCTCCCCATCATTTCCTGTGACCACTCCTTCCTAGGCATTCACCACCTAGCCTCTCTCTAATATCATCTTAACAACTCTTCTTATTATTTGTGCTCCTCGTCGTTCTTGCCGCAAGCTACAGTTACCACTATCTTTTCTTTTGCAGCACCAGTTCTCTCTTTTCAGCCCTTTCCTTTTTTCCCCTCCATTTCCTCTCATGACTGGTTTGATCCAGCCATGTTAATCATTACCTATCGGCTTTAACACAGTTTTCCTTTTGTTGTTGTTTGAGGCAGGCCGTCTCCCTCTATCTTGTCGCTGCATTGCCAAGCTTCGTTGCACACTTGGCGGAGCCGCATTTCAGGGACCACACAATATCCATATTTTTCACCAAGTGAGGTGAGACTCATCATTAACTTCCCATTTGATACAATTTAAGCACCAGCCCCAAGCCTATCAGGCTGTCCCCCCCACACCTAATTTCAAATTTGCCACAGATCTGTAACGCGTCGCGCTCTCTTAACTCTCCTCCGCTGTGGCTTCACGTAGGATAATCCTCCCCCCTACGTTGCTCTTACAGAGAGCCCATCGCGTTTACCCAACGTTTAACGGCCATCTATTTTCTCTTGGTACAATGTCGTCAAACAAAAAGCAAACGACTTTAGGGTATGTAAAGACTCAGACGACCTTGGGGTGCGTTTTCCCAATACCCCTTTGATCTGCTGTGTCTCGCTTTTCTTCTTTTTTCTTCTCCCTTTCCTATTTCCCTTTCTTATCCTCCACCGTCTTTAATGTTGTGTTTGATTCTTTCTTATTCATAGTGGTTATATGCTTATACCTTGTAACTTATATTTTATAGACGGTTCTTTAACCTTTCGCTCAGTACTAACGCAGCGACTCCTACCCAAGCGAAGCTTAAGCTGATCGATAAGTCTGGCAAACCCACCGATAGTGACGATGCCGCTTCTCCTAAGGTTAAGAAACCCACTCTCAAAAGGGTAGCTCGAACGAAACCCACAGTTCCGGAGAGTGATGGATCCAATGGGGATGAAAGGGACACGAAGGCCGATGTTACTTCGGAGATGGAGATATCGGAGGCCTCAGAACCAGCAATTGATTCGAGCAAAGAAGAAAAAGCTTTAAGGAATCCCCCTGCGAAGAGAACGAGATCTGCGGGACCTCGTGAGTAAACAGAATATCTTCTGTGAAACCCTCGCTAACAATTTTTTATTAGAGGTTAAGGAGCGCAGTCGCAAGTCCCAAATTATTAAGAAAGAGGCTGAGGTTTCTGAAGACGATTTACCCCCTCCTAAACGTTCTAAAAATGCTACAACTACCAAATCACGCAGGAAGGGCTCCGATGGTTCTAAATCGTCAGATGAAGACATTGCACCTGAAAGGCGGTTGCCGCCCGTGGATTCTCCAAAGACGACTACGAAAAAAGGGAAAGACAAGGTGGGGGCGAATACTCCTGCTTCACCTCTCAAAGCTCTCAAAGCTCTCAAAGCTACGAGGGGGGTCAAGCCCTCGTCAGCTTCTCCACCGGCTGTCTCGAAATCTGGGCCTAAGGCTACAGCTGTTGAGAAGTCCCCTGTCTTGCCTTGCCAGTCAACAGACTCTGAGCTCTCCCTCCCTGAAGCTCCTTCAACCAAATCCAGGATGCCGAAATTGGGGCCTAAGGCTAAAACTGCCAGAAAATCGCCCCCGAAATCGTCATGTGAATCAACAGACTCTGAGCTATCTCTCTCTAGGGCTCCTTTAAGTAAATCCAAGAAGCCGAAACCTGAGCTCAAGGCTACGACTGCGAAAAAACAGCCTTCTATCCCCCCTCGCGAAACAACAGACTCTGAGCTCTCTCTCTCTGAAGCTCCTTTAAGTAGAGCCAAGAGGCCGAATCCTAAGCCCAAGGCCAGGACTACGAAAAAACAGCCTTCTACCCCCCCTCGCGAAACAGCAGACTCTGAGCTCTCCCTCTCTGAAGCTCCGTTAAGTAAACACCGGAGGTCGGAATCCAAGCCTAAGGCTAGAACTGCCGAGAGATCGCCCCCTGTCTCGTCACGTGAATCAACGGACGCTGAGCTCTCCCTCTCAGGAACTGCTTTAAGAAAGTCTAAAAAGTTGAAAAATAAGTCTGAGGCTGGGACTGCTAAAAAATCGTCTACTGGCAGGAAAGCTAAAAAGCGGGTGGTCGTCTCAGACACTGAAGCTGCGGATAAACCTGAAGGCTCCGCGACCCGTAAAGCGTTAGGTTCTGATAGTGAGACTGAGAAGCCTTCACTTGCACCTGCTGCGGGGCGCGAGATGATTAAAAAATTATCTAAATCCGTTCCTCCAGCATATCCTGATTGGGTTGCTGGTAAACCGACCCCCTATGCTGCCTTGGTAACAACCTTCAATCTCTTGGAGTCCACTACCAAACGTCTTGAGAAAATCTCGCATGCATCTCGCTTCCTGAGACAGGTTCTTCGCCTTTCGCCTGATGAACTTTTACTGGTAATTCACTTGATGATCAACAAACTTGCTGCCGACTTCGAAGGTGTCGAAATGGGTATTGGCGAGAGTTTGCTTATGAAAGCTATCGGTGAGAGCTGTGGCAGGAGCATGGAGAGGGTTAGAGAGGATCAGAGAGAGTGTGGTGACTTGGGGCTTGTTGCAATGAAAAGCAGAAGCAAACAGCTAACACTCTTTCCTCCTCAGGCTTTGACTATTGCTGTTGTTCATAACGGTCTACTGAGTATCGCAAAAGTTAAAGGCGAGGGTGGTCAAGGCCGCAAGGTCTCGGCTATCAGAAAGCTTCTCGCGGCTGCACAGGGCGATGAGGCAAAGTTCCTAATTAGAGGACTAGAGGGTAAACTCAGATTGGGACTTGCGGATCGAACTGTATTAGTTTCTTTAAGCAGCGCTATGATCACCCACGAGCAGGAGCTAAGTGGTAAAATGCCGACTACAGCAATGTTGGACCAGTCGGAACTCAATCTCAGAAGCGTGTATAGGTTCGTTACGATCGACGGTCTTTAACAATTTCTGAAGTCCAGCTAACAATTTGGTCTACAGTGAGTTGCCGAGTTACGAGATTATCATACCCGCTATGATGAAACACGGCATCATGGATATTAAGAAGTATTGCAAGTTACAGCCTGGTATTTTTACTTTTTAAGTGCTCCAATTGCAAATCCGTTACTGACAACCTTGCAGGTGTCCCTGTAAAACCCATGTTAGCAAAGCCAACAAAAGCGATATCAGAGGTTCTTGATAGGTTTGAAAATCAACGTTTTACTTGCGAGTATAAGTACGATGGGGAACGTGCTCAAATTCATTATGTGTCTCCAAAGTCTTCAATTGAATATCCGCCAGCTACTCTTGGCGGAGAACCAATCAAGAATCTTGCTAAGGTCTTTTCTCGCAATTCAGAGGATCTGAGCGGCAAGTATCCTGATATCCTTGCGGCGATGAACAACTGGGTTAGACCCGAAGTTGAAAGCTTTGTTCTTGATTGCGAAGCGGTCGGATGGGATGAGACAAATAATCGTCTCCTGCCATTTCAAATGCTTATGACTAGGAAAAAGAAAGATGTCGCGTTGGAGGATGTAAAGATCAGAGTGTGCGTTCATGCATTCGATCTTCTATTTTTGAATGGAAAGGTATGTGATGAGGTCCGCTCCTGAGTTTGGCTCGCGATATGTTAACGCTGTTGCTTAAACGCCTGAAGCCTGTTGTTCGTGAGTCTCTTAATGACAGAAGGAGGCTCATGCACGAAACATTCATCGAGGTTCCCAATCAGTTCGTCTTTGCTAGGTACATGGATAGTAGCGATCTCGAAGAAATCCGTCTCTTCCTAGACCAGAGTGTGAAGGACTCTTGCGAAGGACTCATGGTTAAAATAATGGATGGTCCCGAGAGCTTCTATGAGCCTAGTCAGAGAAGTCGTAATTGGCTTAAAGTGAGTTGCTTATTTTTTTTAATTTTTAATTTTTTGTTTTTAGCAAGCGAGCTGGACCTGTGCCAAGACACTAACGCCGCCTTTCATTCCCACGCTCCCCTTCTACATCTGACAAGCGGCGCGCAAACCCCCATGCTCTCCTTTCTGTTTTCTGTCGCGATTTGAGGGATTTTTTATCTGATGAAAATTTTGCGCGCCACAATCAGATTAAGAAAGATTATATCGATAAGTTAGGAGATTCCCTAGACTTGGTTGTCATTGGCGCCTACTGGGGTAAAGGCAAACGCACCTCCGTCTACGGCTCCTTCCTACTGGCTTGTTACAATCCCAGTACTCAGAATTATGAATCTGTATGCAATATTGGCACCGGTTTCAGCGAGGCTGCCCTCGAAGAGTTCTACGACACTTTACACCCCCTCGAAATAGATAGGGCCAAGCCTTTCTATGACCATCCGAGTGGTAACGCGGGCAAGCCGGATGTTTGGTTCGAACCTAAAATACTCTGGGAAGTTAAAGCATCCGATTTGACCTTATCCCCTCGCTACAAGGCCGCAGCCGGCCTAGCCGGGCACCGGGATAAGGGCGTTAGTCTCAGGTTTCCGAGATTTATTGGTCCTAGAACCGACAAGACCGGTGAGGACGCGACTAGCTCTGGTCAGGTTGCGGAAATGTATCTCCGCCAGGATCAAGTCGCGCACAAAACTGGAGCTAAGGGGGTTGACGATGATTTCGACTACTGATCCATTGTTTTCTTTGTTTTTTTCATTTTGTTATTTTCCTTGAAACCACTGTTTGCAACTTGATTGAGCAAGGGTTGCGAATTTGTTGGACTAAGGTTGGGGGAATGTGGGGGAAAATGCTCATAAAATTATTTGTCGTTATTAGTTGTAGGTGACTTCAGCCGGCTCTTTCCTTTCTACCAGGCTACTACTACTATAAAATTTTATGTGGGGATCTGTTTAGGATTCCCAATTTAACTAGAGTGCACCGGTATGCCAGTAGCACACATGGGTCACGATCGGGCCTCGGGCGGGTTGTGATAATATTATGGTAAAGTGAATTTTAATAGTTCCCGCTATTGCAAGTAAAATCACACCTCCCTTCCTTCGCGAGTTCAAATTGTGCTGCATGTATAGTATCATAGTTATGAGGTATGTGGACTATTAGAGAAGAAAATTAGTACTAAGTCGACGATTCAGGGAAAATCGTTCCAATACCTGATCTGGTACTCTAAGTTCCCGCAAGCTATTTTCCGCATACAATATTCTTTACTTCCATTACAGCCTCCTGTAGGGTCGCGAGATTCTCGAGTTGCGAGAGTGGCGCCCCCCCTTGGCCCCTTAGCATGGATTCTCCCGAATCCACAGTATGGTGAACCATACTTTTAAATTTCCGCGATACTTTTCTTGTTTGCTCCTGGTATTGAAAAAAAGTAAAAATTGGGCTAAACCTTGTCTGAACTGCAGGCATGTACTGTACCCGTTTTTAAGCCACAACTCTCGCAACCCTACAGGAGGCTGCACCCTCTCATTAATTCCAAACTCTACATTTTCTTTTATTTCGTAATGCTTTCACTGTTTTCATGCAAGCTACCGGTGTTGTCCTTTTAAAAGTGAAGGTATGTTTGCATACCGGAGAGCCTTTGAGACATATAATCCCAGGTTGCAATGTATTGCCAGTAGTATGTACAGTATAGTTTAATATCAGGAACAGGAGGTGTAGTTTTTGTTGCTGGAATGTTATGGTCAGTGGTTTCAATATGAATACTCATAGCAGGGGGGGGGGGGGAGATGTTGATATTAGTCTTTTCTGGTAAGATGGCACCAAGCATAATTCTTTCCCAATTCTTGCTCTTTGGGGACATGTTAGTACCCGCTGGAGCATGTGCGCTGTACCGGTCGGCACGTTAGCCAGTATAACTTGGGAGGATTGACTCTTTTCTACAAGCAAAGATTGCTTATGAAAGCTCGTTCGCAGGTGGGGAATAAATTGTCTCGGCGTGGGTAGAATCTTGAGCGGGCCGGAGCATGATAGGTAGGCGGGGGAAGAGAGAGTAAAGAACTAGAGGGGAATATACAAGGGCTATGTGCGTAGGCTCCTTTCTCCTCTTTGGCCCCGTTGGTGTTCATTCAGGCCTGTTTGTCCTTATATGCCTTATGTACAGCACTGTACAAAGAAACAAAAACAACCAGAGGGGGGCGAGGGAAATTGAATCGTAGAGTTAGAGTATAGAAATCTGTGTGTGTACCTGTGTCAATGAACGCACGTTCTTGTGGCGTTGCTCACGCGACTGCGAGTGGAGACGGCGGGGTGGGATGGCATGGCCAGTGAGATCAACTGGCGGGTTGGAGGTATGTTAGTGCGCTACGGCAGTTGAAGGTAGGCTTGTGCTGTGTCATTACTTGATATGATAATGGATATCACCCCGCCGGACACTGCGGTGCTCGTATTATGCGTTGCGACAAGATTCATAAGTCCACACCACCATCACTTGGCGATTCATAAAGTATTCGGATGAATTGGCGCCAAGATTCGGGTGCTCAGGTGTATGCTGGGACACCTTGCCGCGAATTCATCCGAATACTTTATGAATCGCTAAGTAGACTATTACAACCTCTGAGCCTTTGATACGGTATATACGGTCTACAATCTACTTGCGCCGTACCGTTATACATGCCTCTATTCTTCCCCCTTTCAGCTCATCCTCGACAACGGGGTTTTGCGAGAGTTAGGGAGGGGAAAAAAATCAACTCCGGTAATTCCAACCCCCCTCGCCACCCTTCTTCCACCGTCCATACCGGTACCATCCGTTTATCTATGTCAGGAAAAGAAGGGGGGGAATAATAATAATAACAATATCATCATTCCGGAATACCCCGTCCCATCTCCACCATCCTCCTCCTCCTCTTCCCATATCGCCCATACGAATATCCATGCCCCCTCGTTATCAGAAACGATCTAACCCTAAAATCAGATAATATCGGTTGTTTCTGCCGCATATGCACTCAGAAGGCGGTTTGGCACGGCAGGCCGAAAAAGCAAGGAAAACTAAAGTTATCTCAGGATTTGATAAAGCGCATCAAGATCCCTGCATGGGATGGGCTGGTGGGGGTTCCTTCTTGCTTTTTCCTTTTTACTGGGCCTGACCGCTGGCTGGGGTGGTAGGGGTAGAGTAATCTGATTGATCTGATGTGATTGTGGTTGGGGTTGGGGTTGCGACCGCACAGGCGCTGAAGTGCAATACCACAGGGGGCGGGGGGACGGGATTGAAGTGAGGAATGTGGTGAGACAAGGTAAGTGAAGGGCAAGTGAAAGAAGTGGGCGAGGGCGCTGTTTTGTGTTGTGCCATTCGCCCTTTCTCAGGCTCGGAGTGAATTGCGCAAGTGAGCTTCCTTCTGCAACGATTTTGTATCACCTACCGGTACGAGTACTGTATCATACCTTGCTCGACTTGCCTTATCATATCTGATCCGATCCGAGCCAGCGCTGGGCGCCAAGTGCAGGCCTAGAGCACCTACTGTACTCAGGTATGGATGCAAAAATCGGAAAAAAATGATCAGCAAGATCGTGTGGGGAATGAAGTCGAGAGGAGAGCAGATTGAAAAAAATGGGGCTTGGCAGACATCAGAAAGCCGGATGATGGTTTAAGGAAGAAAACACCGATACTCCACTATACCGTAGTCTAAACATGCTAAAATGAGCTGATCATCTCTCAATAAGCCCTATGGAACAATTTCGTGCAACAGCTATGGTTTAAGATGTTTCCCAACCTGATCGCTTTTCACCCGCCGCCACATCGATCATCCCCCTATTCCCTGTTTTGCCACCATAAGTTTTCCGATTTTTGGATCCATACCCGAGTATCTTCAACGACCAAGCAAGGGCCTGCACATCCTTGCGATGGGTGGAGGGAAGGGTGGGGGGTTTTGTGCTGTGTTGTCTTGGTAAAGATCTCCTTATTCCCTTCTTTCCTCCTTCTACTTACCATGTTAATTATTGTATAATTCGATTAGGAAACCAGTTTGATGGAAGGACGGGGATGTTTATAGTAGTGTGCGGTGGGCGGGCATGCAGCTAGGTGGGGGGGGATAATCTATCTGTGTCTGTCGACTTTTTTCTTGGGGGGAAGGGAAAGGTAACCAATGGCAGCTTTGGGATGGGGCGAACTGGTTTTGGTATCTGATGTCGATGCTATGAGGTTGCTGTTACTCTTCGTCTACCATAAGCGGGAGGGGATATTTTGGTTATTGCGTATTGGAGTTAGTAGCGTTTACCATGGGTCGGAATTGGGGAGTCTTTTTCACTTTTTTTTTATAGAAAAAAGTATGGAGGATGGGGATTGCGCCAAGGTGGGGTTTGGGATTGGAGGATGGGCCGGTCGGTACAATAATTATTTGATTCCTCCACCACCACCACCAGGGGGGAGTGAATAAATCTGTAGGTTTTCCGGTTCTGTATGGAGGATCAGGCTCTGATCGTTTATATTTAAGTTCAGGGTCCTTCCCTCACCCCCCCCGACCTCGCCTCAGTTCATCCCAACCCTCACCTGACGACGTGTACTGCTGCACGGTGTGGCTACTTCTTTCGGTTCTGTGCCTTGGGATTTATTTCATCCACCGCGGGACTTTGCCTTCTAAAAATCATTGTGGGGTGAACTATTGTTTCACTATTTATTTATTTTTGATATCGGCGGCCTCAGGAAAACCTATCGCGGTTGCTATGAAGTCCGCCAATCTAGAAGCTGCGGTTCCGCCATCTGACGCTAATGATACTGCGTCGAGCACCGGCTCTGAGGGTGTGATTCTGCAAACGGGCGTACAGAGGGTTGAGGCAGTCGCAAAGACTTGGACGAGGAAGGCATTGTACGTTGCTTATGCTGGGTATGTTCTATCACCTCGCACTGAGCAACCAGCTAGACAGAAAGAGTGAGAGGGAGGGAGCTTGATTAATTAATAATTGATGGCGGTGATAGTATCTTCTTAATGGCATTCTGTACATCGGTTGATATTCAAGTAACGAGTTTACTCGCATTCTATGCAACCTCATCATTCTCCTCGCACTCCCTGCTGTCAACTGTTGGTGTTGTAGGCAGTGTTCTCATGGGTATGTCAACCGTCTGATTTCCATCTCTAATTATCGTACCTCACGATTGACTAATTCGCCATGAGCAACAGCTGTCGTCCAACCTCCAATGGCTAAAGTCGCTGATGTCTTCGGACGAACTGAGGCGTTCGCTATTTCAATGCTTCTCTACATCCTCGGATACATCCAAATGGCCGCTTCGAAGAATATCTCGACCTACGCCAGCGCCCAAATATTCTACGCAGCGGGATCCACAGGTCTTCGTATCCTGCAGCAGATCTTCATCGCCGACACCTCTGATCTTCTCAACCGTGCGCTGCTCTCTTCACTCCCCGATACGCCGTTTTTGATAACTGTGTGGGTGGGGCCGGAGATTGCTGGGCACTTTACTACTGGGCCTTGGAGGTGGGGGTATGCGATGTGGACTATCATCACCCCTGTGCTTTCGCTGCCATTGTTTATTTCTCTGTGGATTAACCAGAGGAAGGCGGCTAAGGCGGGGTTGCTACCCAAATATCCGTGGAAGTCGCAGGGTGTTACCAGTTTCTTGAAGAGCCTTTGGACCGAGTTGGACATTATGGGGGTTCTGCTATTGGTTGCGGCTTTTAGTTTGCTATTGGTGCCCTTGACGCTTGGTGGACAGGCTGTGGGCAAGTGGAAGAATCCGAGTATTATTGCTGCTATTGGTGGGTTAATATCTGTTCATTGGAAGATTTTGAAGGGGGCTAACTGGTTTTGTAGTCATTGGAGGTGTCTGTTTGATTCTTTTCCCACTCTGGGAGATGTGGAAGAAGGCTGCTCCTACGCCTCTCTTGACGTTGAGATTATTCAAGAACAGGACTGTCATTGCTGGCTGTGTTCTTGGCTTCTTCTACTTCAGTGAATATCACCACCCCTGTAGTTAGAAATATATATTGACCGACCAACCACAGTGGCTTACTACCTTTCCCTCCAACCTTACTTCTACTCCTACCTCATGGTCGCCCGCAACACCGGCTCCGTAGCCGCGGGCCACATAACCTTAACCTTCTCCTTCGCCGCGACAGTCTCCTCGGTCATCATCTCCCTGGTTATCAAATATACAAAACACTACAAATACTATATGATCGGGGGAATCCTAATATACATGTTGGGAATCGGGCTAATGCTTCGCTACCGCAACATCGGTTCCAGCGATGCCCAGGTGATCTGGACCCAAATCATCGTCGGTATCGGCGGTGGCATGCTAAACGTCCCCGCCCAATTGGGCGTGCAGGCCGCCTCCCTGCATCAAGAAGTCGCCGCCGCAACCGCACTCTTCCTGACAATTGTGTCCATCGGTGGGGCTGTCGGATCAGCCGTTTCGGGCGCGATCTGGTCACACAACATCCAGAACAAATTAATGCTGTACCTTCCCGAAGCCGCCAAGGTGAACATGACGATGATATATGGCTCTGCCGTCATGGCTACCAGCTACCCCATGGGATCTCCTGAGCGAGCTGCGATTATCAGATCTTATGACGAAACTATGCGCATCCTCCTGATTGTTGCTGTCTGTGTGTGTATTCCAATGCTGCCCGCAGGTCTCTGCATGACTAATTACAAACTCGATGAGGTGGACCAGAGGGTTGAAGGTGTAGTGTTTGGCAGCTCTGGGAAGAAGGTCAACAGGGAGGAGAGTGGAGCCGGGGAGGTGGTGGAGAGGAAGGAGTGAACCCTTTATTTAGCCTAGCTTAGACATTGCTCCCTGCTATGATATCGTAAGTATGAACTTAATTCTGTGTGCCGGTTATTATGTAATCATTGGCGATGCTATCAGGGTGGGAATATTGTGAATGAGTGGAGGGACAGAGTTTGCCTAATGTTAAGGGGGTGTATATTATAGCTAGTTAGGTAATAAAAAACCATATGGTAGTGAATTGTTCGCATGGATTTAAAATTATCTGCTCCACCGTCAGAGCCATAGGGCTTAAACCCGAGTGACGTATCATGAAGATTCCATCATTGTCAACGTGGTCCAGCAAGCATTGACAACCAAGTCAACTCATCCCAGTGCTTCATACCACATCATGCCATTGAGCGCCATTCACGCGATTGACTGGAAACTTCACAGCTATTTGCTTTCAAATAACCGGGAGCCCAATATTCCCTCCCGCTACAATGCCCAGACCATAAAAAGACAAACTCAAAATAATCCAAAAAAAAAAGATCTATAATACTCGGGCATCTTGCTTCCCTATTTTGGCCCTAAGCTACCCCCTCCCACACTAACGACGGCGCGCCATCATCAATCCAGAGAGCGGGAGGAGAAGAGGGTAAGAGGATTAAAAGCACAACCAGCAAAGATCAAGTCGTGACCAACAACGGATTCGCCGTGCAGTCCGGGTGCCCTGTTCTGTAGAGATAGTACTGGCGTTCGCGTGTGTCGCACAGGGAATTGGAGAAGGAGGTGATGGGAGTTTACGAAGTGTTTATTTGAGTGATGTTCTGCCTTGGGGTATAATATTCTGGCAATGGAGAAAAGAAAGGAGGAGGAGGAGGAGGAGGAGGAGGAAAAAGACTAAGGGGTATGGATTGGAGGTGGATGTGAGCTGGTGCTCCGATATGTGATTGTGGAAGCTAGATTCTAGTATCATATGGTGCCCAATATTCTACTGCCCCTTCTTGGGGAACTGGGTCCGCCACCGTGAAATAATGACCTCGACCTTTTTGAGTGTTGAAGTGTGCTTTCCAGTATGTAGGACTACGGGCGATGGGGTAGAATACTCGGATGCGGTATGATACGATATTACAATATTATGATAGTCACGCTGGTTGCTATATTGCGAATATTGGGTTTCTCATAAATCAGATTACAGGCCACTGTTTCAATTGACCTCTTCTGCTCAGAACCGGATAGGGGTAGTTGGGGGCTGAACTTTATGAGTTTTTATTTTCATTTTTTAGTAAAAGTAGCTGGTGATAGAAAGATGGGGTAGGATCCCTCTATGGACTCCTAGTCCTAGTATGAAGGATTGGTTATTGTGAGCGAGAGCACGGTAGTAGCCAGACTGGGCTCGCATAGAGCAGGTTCACTATTAATTTCAACTCCCGCGAGCCGATCGATAGAAGTATCTAAAGAGCTGCCAACACTGCGGGCGATAGTCTGGCTATTTGTAGATCTATCTGTCTCCCGCACACCACTATTGACCCGAGAATAGAGGAAGGCATATAAACAAGTAACGAGAACAGGCACAGCCACATGGACAGGGAAAGGAAAGGAATCACAATAACATCTATCCGCCCTGGTCTTTCCTTCATTAGTAATGGTGGTAAAGGAAATCAACAGACCATAGAGAGTATAAAGAAATTTTGGAATCATCTCGCAGCCCGACTTATAGCCCGAGTGATAATTCATGGCCACAGTGCAGCCACTAAATAAGCCGCTTCATTGGGCGGCTCTTCGGATCCGCCCCCACCGTCCCAAGAACTAATTTTTCAAACGCGACAACTGAGATCGAATCGTTCAACTCCTCGCACGGACGATGCAAGACCAGCCACAGAGGGCATTCCGGGCCTAATATTGATTTTTTCGTTAGTGAATGGTAGTCGAAATGTGCGGTGTTATCTGCGTTACCAGCTACCTTAGCCCTTTCTCAATGCGCTATGATAGTATCATACAAGTACGAGCGTTGATATGGGATACAGGGGAAAGGGAGACCAACTTGTCGCGTTGGGATGCGGTAATCCATCACATCAGGCTGCGGGCCGGTCAGTACCCGTGCGGTGTCATATAGCGCTCGACGTCGGGCCGATATCGGCACCGACAGTTTTTTGTAGGTCCGAGTCCGTAAAATGGTGGTACTATATCGATAGAGCAGCTTGTTAGTAGATCCGAAGTTGTGACTTTTTTTCCTCCTCCTACCTCTCGTGGGGTCGGGTGCAAATAGGGCTAAGATCGATGGCTTCTAGACTACCAGCCCTCCTCTCCGAGATCGTGCACCAGTTCAGCTACTCGGTTGGCCGTTCCATCTACCAGGCTGCTTTACCTTCCAGTATCGGTTGACTGCCGGTTTTCCATAGGTGAAAACTGTGCGTGGGTTAATAAACGGAATCCGCCATGCCATTCTTTCTTCCAACTCTTTGTTTTTTTAGGGGGTGGGGAGCATTTGAGGTTTGGCAAAAAGCCTCTTCCTCCAGCCACAGCGGGTAACAGCAAGGGACTAAACTACGTCATCGCGCAGGTGCCCGCCGTTGTTGGGATGGGGGTGATGAGAATTGTCTGAAATCTCGTAATTCTTCCAAATAGTTGGTCACCCCTTCCCCTCCCCTCCCCTCACTTAGGGCACCGGTATGCTATTCGTCTCGTTGGTTCCGCCATACTTGACAATTTTGGCCAGCCTTTGTTCCCAGGGTCACACAGTAAAGTCACAAGAGAGCCAATTTCTAGGATACGGCGGAATAATCGTTGCGAGTGAGATGGTTATATCCGCTAGTATTAATTCCCACTATAGGCACCACATCGGGTGGGCCATGTTCTGGGCTGGCTTCGTTGCACCGCATTGAGCTAAAAGAGCCTCGACTGAAAGAAAAAAACATTGGAGATGCCGTGCGCCTTGCTCCCTCTTCGCAGGCATCTAAATCCGATCACTGGACAAAATCTCGATCCTTTGTCTAATGCCGTTTGTCTTTGCTTGAAGCCAAAGTTTGTTGCGCAGGGTTTCGCCTTTCTCTTCAGTTTCGCCCCCCTCCTGGGAGGGCGGATTATAGACAGGGGGTCGGCAAATTCTTAATTCGCCATGCTTTGCCGTGTTGGCGAATCCGCGATGCCAATGAATATGCTCGCCTGCGAGAGTGGTGTCTCCTAGCTGGTCGAGCCAGCTCTTCCGCCAGCATGAGAGTCGGACTCCTCGAGTAGGGGGCTGCACTGCATCAGATCGCTTGTTGTGCCGGGTATGTCAGAAGAAAGGACCACCCTGTTGATAGGCATAATTCCCCAGAGCCCTTAGCCCAAATCCGGTGGTTTGTTGCATCTAGTTTAGAAGAAAAATAATGATGGTCTAAATTCCATTGCTCTACGAGCCCCTGCTGCGCAGTTTCCTATCACTGGATGGTTGCATTGGTGGATGACGGTAGTCGAGTACTGCTGACTTGCTATCTGTTGCTCCCCACGATTGGCACGCTTCGGATTTCCGAGTCACAAGGGTGATGGGTTGGATGCTAAGGACCACCGACAGTAGAGAAAGTAAGGGAATTCTCGCGATAAACAAGGGGAAGTTTATTATACTATAGAGAGAAGAAGAAGAAAAGAAAGAGGAAATTGGGGATATCGCGATGGCCTTGGACTGGGTGCCACCAATGCGCGTCCTGGAACATGTTCTACTCGAGTATGGTCCCCTGATGAGCCCGGGAGAGAAATCCGGCAAGGGGCGTTTTTGCGCGAGTAAATCTCCTTCTTCCAGCTAGACTAATACTGACCATAGCGCTATGCCGGCCCTCATGCAGTACCGCAATCGTAGCCCAGGTTCCCTTTTTTTTTTGGCCCCATTCCCCCCCACACAGTATTTTCCTTCAGATTCAGTAAATGGTATTGATCTCTGCAAATCGCAGTGCTGTATTAGGAATACACTTTCAGTCAAAAGAGATACCGCTATGTAGATTAGGTAGGCCATCGTACCAGTGCGTACGAGTGCAAGTAACTTTTTCTCAATCATTGCTTTGTGTTCGCTGTTCACTCGGCCACCCGAAGACGGAAGTGTGGGACTACCGGTATTTTCGCTCATATCGTAAGCCTGCCTGAATCGCAGCTATCGGTGGTCGCCCGGGGTGTCCCCACCTATCTCCTACCCAAAGCCTCTCCTCAACCATTCATTCTAGACTCCATTTCAGTCCTTTCGGTCCTTTCCTTCACTTTCCCCATCTTCATTGTCTCCACTTGAAAAGAACAAGGTTTCTTGTTTTATACCACCGAACAATCCCTACCCTCCGGATACCTTCCTTCGGCCGTGGTGGACCTTATCGTTCCTCTGAAGAGAACTCGGTCATCCTGGGGGTTTTCACAACACGTAGGTGCCTCGCACTAGTATTGATCACTTGACACTTTTATTTTGACTCGTGAACTAACTTCTTTAGAGCTATCAGATAGGCTTTTCTCTCTCACGTGGATTCCAAAGACGCGCACATCTCGATCGTTAGACTCGGCATCTAGGATTCTAAGTTTGTGCTACGAATATATAGATAGAGCAACTGATCTCTCCGGATCCTTCTCCCTGGCCTTTATCGAACTAAAAACTGACATTCTGTGATCTGGAAAGGAGTGAGAAGGAGGGACTTGGAGCACGAGGATGCTCGAATAAACGATACGGTCATTGAGATCCGAATAATTACCCATTCATTTCTGTCTTCCTTAAACTGAGGGGAGAGTGTTGTTTTATACCGGAACAGTGCACTACAGATTCTGCGGCTTAACCGAGATATTTGAGGGGAAAGAGGGGAGGGAGGAGTCAAGGGGCATCGTCCGATACGCTAGAGACATGTCCACAGGTTCCGGTTCCTCTAGAGGCTCTCGCCATGGAGGTTCTCGTTATCCTTCGCAAGTGGCGGCTAATGCCCTTTCGAATTCCCCACGTATCAATAGGGTCACTGCAATGCCCCCGCAACAAACGCCAACGCCTACGCAAGCACCGGTATCCGTATCACCCCTTATAGGCTCCCCAAATTCTATGGGGTCTGGCATCAATCCCACTTCGTCTTTACTTGTTTCCCAACTCCTGGTCGGGAGTGCGTCAAGTGTGGTGGACCCTGGTGCTGCGGCTACCCCGTTTGGGATGATTGTTGTTGGTGATGGAACTGTGCAGAACGAAATTGTGAAAAAGAAGAACGAGGATGCGGCAGCTACAAGCGATAGCATCACAGAACTTGAAGAGACCCACGATCTGGGGGATATAAGTGAAATGGTGGAAGGTGGTGGGATGGCATTCCCGACAGTCCCTGGCTATGAGGATTTGCGACCGGTTTACTCCATTGTAGGTTTCTCTCCGGCATTTTGCGATATATTTTGCCCTCGGACTTGATTTCATCGACGTTCCTCTATCGTACCTCCCTCTGTCTTGATGGCTGTGGCTTGGTTTTAGCTTGTAGCGGCTAACGGGGGGTTGTGCTATCGCCCAGAATCATATTCAAGTCTTTAGAGCAAAATCAATATCAACGGGTGCTCCGGTGGTATTGAAGCTCTGCACTGTAAATCATCTTGATACCCTCGCTCTCCTTCGTCATGAGTGGAAGCTACTCTCAGAGACAAATATTGGCTCATCCCGTGTCTCTGTCTACTCCCAATCCACCGCGTCTGCCGGGGCTGCCCTAAATGCTAATCATTCCGGGCTGAACTCGCAACCTTCGACATCCGCCTCCCTAGCCTCTTTACCCAATGTGGTTCGAGCATTCGCTTGGGAGTATCTTCCTGACGGCGGTATGACCTTGATATACGATGACGAGCCTACTCATATGACGGTTAGGGAGATGTTTTTGCCGGACGCTTTGCCTTTGTATATTGGTACCTCCGGTCAGGCCATGCCAATATCTCCACGCCTCTTTGTTGCCAAGCCAAGGACTCAGTCAGATTTGATCAAGATATTATCGGTATTCTCGGATGTTGTACATATCCTCGCAGTTGCGCATAGGGTCGGGATAACACATAATAATGTGAATACACACTCAATTCTCGTCACAAAATCCCCCAGGACCACAAAGACAGGCGTACCGGTGCTTGGGAAGCTGGCGGGATGGCATCTGGCATCACGCTTAGAGCGGGAGGATCCTGGGAGAGCTGAAGGCACAATGCTACGGGGATTAAGTCCGGCTCCTTTGCAATATATCGCACCAGAGTGCACCGGCAGAATGAATAGATCTATTGATTACCGAGCAGACTTCTATTCCCTTGGAGTAGCACTATATGAGCTTATTGTGGGGTTCTTGCCATTCAGGAGTGCCGATCCACTAGAATTGATACACCAACACATTGCCCAACAGCCAGTACCACCAACCGATGTTAACGCTTCTATTCCTACGGCGGTATCGGCTGTGGTGATGAAACTGTTGGCAAAGAATGCAGAAGACAGATATCAGATCGCTTCTGGGCTGAAGGCGGACCTTGATATGCTTATCCGGAGGATGACGGAGGGTCGGAGTCTGGAAGGTATGAGAGTCGGGGAGTTGGATACAACCAGTCGATTTGTGATTACGGAGAAGCTATATGGAAGGGAGGAGGCAGTATCAATGCTGAGGGGAGCCTATGAGAAATGCTCGAGCCAGGGGGGATGTAGTATGGTTATGGTTAGGGGAGGATCTGGTGTGGGAAAATCTCGGCTTGTCAACGAAATCCAACGACCGGTGGCGGAGAACAGAGGATATTTCACATCCGGGAAATTCGATCAGTATAAACGGGGCTTCAGCTTTTTCACCTTGGTTCAAACACTCCAGGATCTAGTGCGCCAGGTACTTTCTGAGTCTGTGCAGAGTCTCACCCGGTGGCGGACGGAAACAATTAGAGCCCTGGACGGAGACGCTGCTGTATTAGTGGATGTTATCCCGGAGCTAAAACTGCTTCTTGGCCCTGATTACAGATTTGAGCCCTTGGCAAACCTAGGGCCAGTTGAGAGGGAGAACAGATTTCGGGAAGTAATGGGTCGATTCCTGGCAGTTTTTGGGAGAAGAGGGCTAGTGGTCTTCCTGGATGACCTTCAGTGGTGCTCTCAGAACGAGTTGAACTTTATCTCCGGAATTGCGGATGAAGCCAACAGAAAAATGCGAGAATGGAGATCAGGAGCGATGAGTATAGGCGACAGCGGGGTTGTCGGTAAATGGGGTATCAAGCAAAGTAGGGAGCCTGGGGCCTGGGGTTTGAATTCCCGCCTCTATTACCTTTTATTTGCTATTGCTTCATCGATTCTCGCAGTTTTTTTTAGTTTTTTTTAGTTTTTTTTTAGGGATCCGCTTGGTTAGACGTGCTGACAGCGGCTCCCCGGTTGCCGAACATTACAGGTTTATTGGTCATTGGCACTTATAGGGATAGCGAGATCGGCCAAGATCACCCCCTACCACCAATGCTTGAATACGTCCGGACCAGGGCTGGCGTGGACGTAGTGGATATCGAACTCGGCCCCTTAGACCAGGACTCCGTGAGAAAGATAATTGGTGACACGCTTCACCGGGACCCCGATTATGGCCGACTAAGAGAGGACGCTGAAATGCAGACCCTGACTGAACTGGTATATGCGAAGACTTGTGGAAATGCATTTTTTGTTATGCAGTTATTAAAGAGTTTATATCGGGGCGGCTACATTGTATTCGATTTTGGAGCTAAAGGCAGTGGGCAATGGAGATTCAATCTGACTAGTATTGAGGCCGATGACTTGCCTCCTACTGTAGTAGATTTGCTCGTGAAACAGATGCTCAAGCTCAGTGGGCCTACGCGGACGGCGATGATGCTGGCAGCATGCATCGGAACTGATAATGTGGGCTTACAATCTTTAGCTGCAGCAGCCGGGAAGAAACCGGAGGAGATGGCAAGTGATTTATGGGGGGCCCTGGATGCCGGCTTGCTTCTCCCTACCAGCGGGAATTATAAAATACCGCTTGCCCTTGATGAGGATGCACCCATGCATGGAGGTGGCGAAAATAATACCGTATTGTCGAATGGGCCAAGTGGCGACTCATACTTTCAAGCGCGGTTCTCACCTTCACCTTCAGATCAGGAAGAAGCGGTCACCTACAGGTTTTTACACGATAGGGTTCAGCAGGCGGCCTATTCTTTAATCCCTAAAAATGAGAGGGCGGGGGTTCACAGGATGATTGGGATGAGGCTGCTAGAAAAGGTTCCAGAGGAGGATTTGGGTGGCATGTTATATGAAATCGTCAACCAACTAAACCATTGGCTATCACCGCTAGAGAAGGATGAACGGCATACCTTAATGGAACTAAACCTGCGAGCCGGCAAGAAAGCGATCGCGGCGACAGCCTTTGATGCGGCGCTCTCATATTTTCTAACCGCCAAGAAATTGCTGGGCGATCATGAGAAGGAGGAGGAAGTGGCGGGAACCGTCACAGCTAAACTGAGGAAAAGGTTTAGTATGGGGTGGGAAACTAGACCGGGGGCAGTCCCTGATAAAGAGCCTGACATGGAGGACCTCGGGCTGGAAATCAACTTATCTTTGATCGAGGGATACTTCGCCCATCAAAAGTACGAGGGATCGATCAATCTTGCCGATGCAGTTCTTCCCAAGTGCATTAAACCCCGAGACAAGATAAGATGTTTGGTTCATAAGATGAGTTGCCTTCTTGTTCAGGGGAAACTCAACGAGACGATTGAGACTGGGCTTTTGGGGTTGGGCGTTCTAAATTGGGAGGTCCCCCTCGATGACGCCGATGCAAAATCGCACGCCGATATGATGAGACCTAGGATTTTGATGGATGTAGTGCAAATTAAAACTCTCGAGAAGATGCACCGATTGAAAGATGAGAACCTGATATTGCTCCAAGAGCTGATTTCTAGCTTACTACTACCGATATATATGAGCAGACCAGCCTTACTAGAGGCAGTATGTTTCACGAGTGTGGCTATCAGTCTGGAGTTTGGGATATCCACTGCCGGCGCCTACCCGATGCTAATGACTGGCGTTATACTTTCTGCTGAGGGAACGCAAGAAGCCCACCTCAAAAGCTACGCCTACGGTAGACTAGCCATAAACCTCATTGAAAAAGATACTATCATGTGCCCAGCGGCGCCCGCGATCTACGAGGTATACGCTGGACACATTGGAATCTTTCATTGCAGCATGAACGAGGTCCTTAAATCACTGCATCAAGCTGTTACAGCAGGTATGGCATTGTTCAATGTGGATTACACGATTTTCGCCATGTAAGACACCATCTTCTAGTTTCGAGACCTGAGCTGACTCGCATAGGGCCGAGATCCCATCTTTTGGAATGTTCGGTGGCGAGAACTTGAGCGTAGTCCACTCCAAAATGGTCGCTACCAAACCCAACATACGGAAATTCAAACAACTAACCGGGATGTGGTGGTTGAGTCTTCCTCTCCAATTTCTCCTGAATCTCCGAGGCCTAGGCAACCCGGACCCGCTCTGCTTCGAAGGAGAAGAACTAGGCGATTCCAAGGCTTTGTCCAAGCTTTTGAGTAGCGAGAGCATGACTCATATATACCTCTACCACATGTACCGTTTGATCGTAGCGGTAATTTACGGTCGCTACGATATTGCAGCAGACCTCGCGACACATTACTGTGAGCCCATGAGCGGGGGGGTCACCGGGACCTTTTATGCTTCGCTTACGTATTTTTATTCATCGATCGCATTCTTGCACCTATATGATACGATCTCGGACGAACAAAAGGACTTCCTTGACCGGAATATAAAGCAAATTCAAATTTGGAGCACCACCGCCAAAGGCACTTTTTTGCACAAGAGTGTGCTCTTGGAGGCTGAGTTGATGAGAGTCCAGCAGCCTAGTCAGCAATTAGAGATATTAGACAAATACGATCATGCGATTTCACTAGCTACAAGCAGCGGGTTTACACATGATGCTGCTTTTATTAGCGAGAGGTGTGGTTCGTGGTTGCGAGCGTTCTCGAAGAGACGAGCAGCGCCATATCTCAGGGAAGCAATTCGGGGGTATACTGCCTGGGGCGCGACGAATAAAGCTATGGAACTACGAAAAGAGTCCGCAGAGGACATCGCAATCAAAGGTATACACACATATGACTACGATATGTCTTGGGACGGCCCATGTGACACTGACAACTACCGGTCAGGGCATGCTGAAAGTCGGCCGACCATGATAAGGGTCGATAGCGACTCAATGATGGCAACTGCATCAATTAATAGTGCAATGATGAACATTTCGCCAAGACCTAGCCCTCGATCTTCTAGGATCTATGCGAACGACTACGGATTCGACCATTCATCATTGCAAAATAATTCCCCATCTCTAGCATCTTCCAGGGACCTGTTTGCGCCGGACCCACACGACGATGACGCGACATCGCACGCATCTTGTAGGGAGAACGAACCATCGTCTTTAGGATCTGAGTTGGACTTCCGGACTGTTTTGAAGGCATCACTTGTCATCTCGGAAGGGATACATCTCGAAGAGGTTATTGTGAAACTCATGAATAGTGTCTTACAAACCGCTGGAGCAGATTATGGAGTCCTCATTCTTGAGGAGGACGGGAATCTTCACGTTGAAACCGTTGGCTTGCTCGATCAGGTATCAATTCTGGAGCACGAACCTTTGAACACGCGTGCCGACTTAGTCCCAGTTTCAATAGTCAACATTGTTGCAAGCCTCGGAGAGCAGATTTTAAAGGATAGTGATGATCCCAAATTTGATGCGACGTATGGACGAGATAGCTACTTTCAGAGCCGGAGGGCAAAGAGCGTTCTCTGCATGCCAATACAGAACCAACTAAAGACCATGGGCGTCCTATACTTAGAAAACAAACTTGTCAACCATGCTTTCACAAGGCAGAGGCAGGAGTTACTCAACGTGCTCTGCACCCAGGCCGCGGTGACAATTGATAAAGCGCGTTTGTATCGACAGATGGAGCTGGCGAAGAAGGCAGCTGAGGAAGCCACTGCGGAAAAATCCAGTTTTCTCGCGAACATGTCTCATGAAATTCGTATGTTTACTAAGTGTCCTTATTTTGTGTGAGTATTAATGGTCATAGGAACGCCATTCAATGCCCTGCTTTCATGCTCAATCTTTCTACTAGATACAACCCTGTCAGAGCAACAAAGAGAATATGTAGAGACAATCCGAAATTCTGCGGTCCTTACGCTCCAGATAATTGACGGCATCCTTGATTTTTCGAAGATTGAGCATGGCGCCATTGATTTCCAGGTGTCACCCTTTTCACTCAGGGACTGTATTGAAAGTGCCTTGCAGCTTGTCGCTGAGCCGGCTGCAACAAAGGACCTGGAGTTAGCATTCCGAAATAAATGTTCCAACGTCGATACCGTTCATGGAGATATTACTCGATTCCGGCAGTGTGTAATCAACTTGATTGGTAACGCCGTCAAGTTTACACAAGAAGGTCACATACTTGTCACGACTAAGGCCGAAAAATTACCCAATAGCGAGCTATGGAGGGTGGAAGTCTCTGTGCAAGACACTGGAATTGGCATCCCTGACAATGCGCGTGATCGACTGTTCAGGGCATTTTCCCAGGTAGATACTTCAACGCGTCGCACCTATGGTGGGACCGGGTTGGGTCTGGCAATTTCCAAGAAATTGGCTGAGATGATGGGGGGCAATATCTGGTAAGATTTTCTGATACTCTCTAATGCGGAAACCTAGGCCCGTGAGGCTGACTCAGGATCAACAGGTTCGAAAGCGAAGAAGACGTCGGATCAACATTCCATTTGACTATCACGGCTGAGGTCAGCGAAAGAACTTGGTGTGCCGACAAAAGGTTGGTTGGAAGAAAGGCGATCGTTGCTGATACCCACCCGTTGTCGTCCAATATCCTAGCCGACGAACTTGAGGTGGAAGGATTGACCGTAACCCGTACCAACACCGCTGAGGCTACATTGAAACAACTTCATGACCACGGAATCGGATACTACGAATTTGCACTCATCGATTTATCTGTGGATAGAACGTGCCTCCTCGTGGACCAAGTGAACAAATTCGATCATAAGATCCGGGTGATTATGATGTCTCGGTTCGGAGTCAGCATCCCTCCAGATGCCCAAGCGTACAACATTGCACTGAGCTTTGTCAGACCTGCGCCGAGGAGCAGATATGTACAGGCTATTCACGACGCCATGAACCCGAACAAGAAGAAACATCTTATCCCTTCCAAGAACCAAGAGATGGAATTGCTCCGGTCTCTTGCCCGTCGACATCCACTGAATATCTTGTTAGCGGAGGATAACCCGGTAAACACCAGGGTTGCGCTTCAGCATCTAAAGAGAATGGGCTACTCAGCAAAGCACGCGAAGGATGGCATAGAAGTTCTCGAGATGTGTGAAGAAGCGGCAGAACGAGGCGATATGTTTGATGTAAGCTAATCTACCCACGCCTATTTTGAACCAATTGCTGATCTCTGCAGGTAATCCTAATGGATATACAAATGCCCCGAGCAGACGGTATAGAAACAAGCCTAGAACTGCGTAGGAGATATGTTGATGGGGAAAAGCCGACCATCATCGCTCTTACAGCAAACGCGACTGCAAATGATCGGGAGAAGTGCCAACAGGTAGGAATGTCCAGCCATATCGCGAAGCCAATACTACCGAATGACCTTGCGGCGGCTTTAATGTCTACCTCCCCGCTGCAACCGTCGGCGATAAAACGTCAGGATTAACTGCCCGCCTCCACCTCGACCCCAATTGTACTATACCTTCTGCTCTTGCAACCATTCTTGCCCTTAACTATTTGGTCTTTGTGTGCCAGAGGGGTTTGCCCTTCTTTCCCCCTCCACCTATTCAATATCCCCGAACTTTTACTCCTCGCCCCCAGTCCTTCCCCTGCCCACCGATACCGCGCTTGCCCATAGAAAACATGGGGCCGTTCATGCGTGATATCTTTTTCATTTCATGCTATACGTATTTTTTCCTCTTTCATGATACACATTTGCTTTTTGATCGGCTTTACCTAACTTGAGGGGCGTTTCTTTCGTTGTCGGGAGTTTTTCCTTCTATATTTATTTTACCCTCATATTACCCTATGCTGCGTAGTTGCATTTTTGGCGTCGGGGGGTATGGAATGTATGTATCTGCGTGTGTTTAGTTAAGTAAAAGTTAGTCGATACAATATTGATTGGATACGCATGGGTGTTCTTTCGGTGTTTTGAACCGGTTTCTCTAAAAGGGAGGTTTCGGTGTGAGATTAGTTAGGACAGATACCGCATTAACTAAGGAGAACCGCCTAACACCTTTACTTGCACGTTGAAATAAGAAGCGCCTGAGGCAAAACTTACAATTGAGCCAAAATCAGAGCCATGAAAAGCATATTCCTGGCTATAAAGAGTTAGCCTATGGCGTTTTATCGCGATCTCGAGACAAAACTGGGATAAAAATCTTATATGAACGTACTAGCGCCAGGCCGTTCCGCTCAGTCAATACGATACAAGTACTCTAAACTCCGTTCGGGAGGGTGGGGGAAGGTCAGACAGACAGAACAGCTCAGTGCGGCACACTTTGTCACGCACTCACTCACTATATCTATCATGCACTCCACCACAGCCATATGAAGCAATGTATAGTAATGCATACCACAGATAGCCTATTTCAGAATCACCCTGTAAATCACTATCCACACCTAATCCACTCGCATGTTCCAGTACCTAGGCCTGAGGTCACTCAAAACCTATAGAACTAACCTATCATACCAATGAGACGCAGCTATGATACTTCTGCGACACAATACAACGACTGGAGAGTTTGAAAGGAACTACTATACCCAAGTACCAGAGTCGTTAGACGCCCATTTCCCCCCATCCGTAAAGTGGAAGTGCGGCTCGAAATATGGGATTTTTCGAATAAAAAAAATAAGTGCCAAATGACTGTATAAATACCATTGTTGTGCTCGAGTATACTATGATAATATTATTATAGCAAGGCCCCCACCCAAGAGGTTGAGCGGTGGGGTCCGGTCCGACGTTGAGTTGTGGGCTTAGGGAAGCGAGCCTATCGGATGATCCGGACAGCACCCGATCTTCTTCGTTTCTAGTACGGCTTCTCAGGAGTCTAGCCAAGGTTTCAGCTTTTTAGAAGTACAGTAGAAGGACGGCGTCGCGCCGTACGGGGCAGACTGCGTCTCGGTCAGCAAGCTAGAACTGGCGGCCTTAATTTGATTGTCGCAACGGGATTGCTTTGTGTTCGGGTGAAGTGCTTGCCGTGTTTATGGGGATTTATTCGGTCAGGATACCGTACCCTCACCGCCATCCTCGTGAGCTTACCGTTAGAGCTTGACGGGGCCGGAAGGGGTAGGATATGAAATCGAGTGACGCGTGGTGGAGCAAAGACGAGGTTTTTAGGTGAGCAAACCAACCGCCGAAGCTAGCCTTTTAACTGCCCCACCATCTACCCCACCACCATACAAGTACACCACACCACACCAGCCAACCAAAAAAGCACCCCCCGAACGAAAAAGCCTTAGGAGAAGAATAACTACCCTTGGAGGTAACCCCCCTCGACCAAGGCAAAAAGAAAAGAAAAAGAAAAGAAAAGAATGCGCCAGGAGACAGTCATCAAGGACGGCCGTTTCGTGACGGGTTGGCACTTCGATTCCCGCGATGACTTTCTCCAAAACCGCCCCCTCCTCTCCCCAGCGCTGCGCAAGGAGTACGAATTGCGATTCCCGCCTCCCGCCTCCCCCCTTACCCCCCCTACCTCCCCATCGCCTCCACTTCCACCGCCAACCTCGCAGCCAGTGCTGATCCTGCGCGTCCCGCAGTCCGGAAGGCTATACCACATCTGCCCGCCCACGCACCCGCAGATGCTCCGCAAGCAATGGGCCGCGATGCTCCAGCGGCGGAAGATTTTCCTTCGCGGAGAGGCGTGGAAGGGTGTGACGCTGGGCGAGCTCGTGGGCATCTGTGCGAGGAGGGTTGGGGCACTTGAGGGGTGGACTAATATGGGGGTGGGGGTAGGGGATATTTCGTTGAGGTTTTGTGGGGTAAAGGTTTGTTTTCCTTCCTTTCTTCCTTTCCTTCCTTTTCGTGCTGGGGGTGGGCTGATGAGGGATGGGTAGGTTGGCAGAGAGATCACTATCGGGGAGTTAATTGACTTTGCCCGGGTCCGCCTGGGAGAGCCGGATGATGGCGTTTGGGAGTGTCCGGTTTTTCTGGAGGTTGGGATACAGAGGGCTTCTCCTTCCTCTACGGCTTCTACGGAGGTGGTGGGTCGTGATGAGAGGGGTCGCAAAAAGAAGGGGAAGGAGGTGGAGGAAGAGAAGAAGAAAGAGAACGAGGGGGAGGACACAATCCAGCTAGCTTCACCTACTCATACCCCTAGTAGCACGACTATAGCTGGGTATCTTGGATTGGTTCGTGATGAGGGGCATGGTGGATAATATTTTTTCTCTCTCTTTTCCTTCTTTCATTATATACTATTTCTCTCTATATGCTTTTTTTTAAGTTACTCGCTGCAGAGTTTATGTCATAATTTTTCATCCTATCTGGGCTGGAATGGGCTGATATTACTACACCACGCTGGGGAACCAGACGGCCCGGCTTGACTTAAATGTTTGACAGCTTATCGACAAAACCTATGCCTTATCTGCGCGATTAGAAGCACCAGCCTTAGAGTTGAAAAAGTGTTTTTTTTCTTTCTTTTTCAGATCCCAACTTCCCGAGCCGATCCAACATCACCAAACCAGCCTTGCATACAAACTCTTTTTCAGATTCGAAAAAAAAATAAACATTTGCATACGGTAAACGTTTTCGAACCCCCTCTCTATTGTAATTTATCATACAGGTAATCTTGAAGGAATCTCTAAAATAGAAAAGAAAAGAAAAAGCTTAATTGAGCCGCAAAGTGGCCGGGGTCGGGCCGTCTTGTCTCACAATCCCGGTTGCAGGCAGGGATCGGTGGTGGTCTTGGCTGGGGGGGATGGCTTCGGGGGGCTAACTTGGTTTGGATATGTCTGCTACGTTGCGGGGAAAAGGAAAAGGAAATGGAACGAAAGAGAAAAGGCGAAAACAAGGGTTATCGTTGGGTGTTTGAGTGCCGGATGTCATGGCTTTGCTTCTGGTGCTTTGGCGGTCGCTGGGGCTCGGGTGTTTTCATGTATTATATTATGATACTGTATGTACTCGGGTAGGGCTGTTCTCTTATTAACGGGTGCTGTGCTTTGCTTGCTCTATCAAGGACTGTATGTTCCAAGTATGATACTCGAGTACGAGTACGAGTAGTGAACTCGAACACTAATGACGCCATTTTTGGCCTCCATTATGGCCGGGATGACAGTTGTGATACAAGAGTGAATCATAGGACGATCCGACCCGCAAGTTACACAAACTACAATATCTTGTATTACTGGTACGAGTACATGCCTCCCTTGCCTTATGATTCCCATCCACCGCGAATTGGCCGCGCCAAACCTCAACGGCTGTCATCCCCCTCCCACATTACCGTACATATATTTGAAATCGGAAGGCTAACTGGAGAGGATTACGCTTGCAAAGGGGGTAGGTAAGCTAATTGAGCAAGCCCCCACCACTATACTCGAGTACAGTACCAGGATGATTACGCATAAAGGGAGTGTGGTTCCGCTCGCATGTCCGAGATGTCCAGGATTCGGCGGATTCGAAGCTATCCTCCGGATGTGGCTGCTGCTGCGGGGTATCAAAGGCTTGGGGGGGGGGGTTGGGCTCCTTGGGGAGTGTGTGAGATAAAATGCTCTCTCAATTCCCCCTCCCCCCCCCACTCATAACCAATGGCGAACATGACGACAATAATCCCCCTTTCGAAATTCACCTTCCTAAACCACGCCACCACACCTACACCTCCACTCCCAACCTCCCTCCCCTTCACCCTATCCACAGAACCGGTAACAGACCTCTGGCGCAAACCCCCAAACCTCATTGCCTCCAACCAACCAACCCTCTGCACCCCACTGCACCTATCAACGTTCGTCAGCGCAACAGCAAGCTTCCGAGCGGACTGGAAAACACTCTACGACCAGGCCGGCCTGATCCTCCTCTTCCCACACTCTTCCTCCTCGGAGGCTTCGGCCAAGCCTCCGCTGGAATTGCCGGACGGCCACCCGCCAGCGTGGATCAAGTCCGGCATCGAATTCGTCAACGGTGTCCCTAACCGCGGGACGGTTTCTGCGCCGTTCAATTCGTGGGCGGATTGGTCGCTCGTGCCGAGTTTTGATGCTGGGGTTTCTATCACTTTTGAGAGGGAGGGAGCGGTAGATGGGGGGGAGTTGGGGAGTAGTTTGCAGATATTTTTGGTGGAGGGGGAGGAGGAGGAGGAGAGGAAGACTATGGTCAGAGAGGTTACCTGGGTTTTCGGAGAGGAGCTTGTGAAGTGGGACCCTGTGGTTTGGGTTGGGGTTTATTTGGCGAAGCCTACTAGGGATGGGGATGGGGATGGGCAGGGGGGGAGGTTAGAGGTGGAGTTTGAGGGGCTGGAGGTTGTTGTTCGGAAGTAGTTTGGTTGTTGGTTGTTACTGTAGGAGGAGAGATCTTTAGAGGTTGGTTAGGTTTGAAGGATGAATGGTGGACGGTCAGAAGGGCCTACACGGATTTCGCTTTTGGGAAAGGGCGCCAGAAGTCCTCCTTCGTGTGCTATGATAGCGCCTTTCCCAAGGAGACTCTAGATGCGAGACGAATACTATACTAACTAAAGTCTGGTGACAAAACTCGGACCACTGGCTATTTTACACCAAAAACAGCCGTTTTCAGAAATTCATAGCTCAACACTCACTGCCTAGGTAAGGAATCTCAAGTTGCAAGGAGCATGAGGGCAGCCATAATATCTCTTTCTATAATGGAATACCAAGCCTGTAAATTAATAACTCATGATTTTTTGTGCATCAGTTGATAGTGAGATCAGAAGGCGATTTGAGACTTCACATGAGGGCGCCATACAAAAGGGATGGGTACATGACAACCACCTTTTGTTGCAAGCTATCATACCGGTATCTCTAGTTTTTCTCAATTCCATAAACCCTGCGCCTAATTTTTCTTCTTGAAAACTACTCTCTGCCTGGCTTGGCCTAAAGTGGAACTCCTGGATTCGTTGGAGGTACTCGGGTGGTTGATAAAGAGTGCACAGTTTTTAGGGTAAAATGGCCATTAACTCGAGCTTGTCACCAGACTTTGGACTGCCCAGATTTGACTCTGGATGCGAACAAAGTTACAAAAACTAAGTTCTGAAGAAGGCCCTAGCCTATAAGAGCATAAGTTAGTCCCGATCATCACCCCATTCTACCTTGCCCACTTGCTCGCACATTGTGACGTTTCTTACCCTGCACTCTACAACTCTACGGCACTTGTATCTAGCACCAAAGTATCCGAGAATCAGACCAGTTTTTTGTTTTCATTTTTTAATCTGTTCGCTAGCCATGTGATTATATGAAAGTATGACATAATAGCCACATTGCCAGTCACTCATCGCCAGATATGACAGTCCACCGGTACCGCTTTGCGCAAATATAATGCTATAACCTTCTCATATAATCGCACCGACGAACTCAGCGAAAATCAATCGAATGAGATTATGAGATAACGCCCGACCCTAAGCCACACATATGCCCAGAACGGTAATCGAAGTCAAGGGCAGTCTCCCAAACCCACGAGTTGTCGATGATGGGGGGGGAGGATTCACCTTCTACTAATTACAGATATCGTCACTCGACCCACAAATTTCGCAGTCACCCCCCCTTCCATTGTGAAAGTCTAACGAATATCTAGGGATATGTTTCCGATGACACGGGCGTGGCTATGATTGGTCAAAAAAATAAAGAAAATAAAAGGAAATGTTGGCCTTGTTCCTGGGTATGATATCTGGGATTCGGTGGGGAAAGGCAGACTGACTCACTACACCCCCCTCCCTCCCCCCCCCTCTCTCAAGTATTGGGAAACTCAAAGGAGGCCCCTGGACTTGCCTGTTAAGACCTAGGCAGATATATAGTTGCAGTTGCGAGGACGACCGTGAGATCGTGACTACGCCCGTTGTCCGAGGAACTGATCCCGCCACGGGTCCCCCAAGTATCCACAAAAAAAACCACTCGGGTAACCCAAGGACGCTTTTGATCTCTTCTATCCTCTCTAGTCCATCCTCCATATTTCTCCCTCCATTCTTACAGGCTCCCCTTTTCTAAACATATTCCTTAAGCTGTACTTTCCCTATTCTCACCACTCCAAAACTATACTTCAGCGCACTGCTCAGTCCAAAGGTACACCCCCCCCCCCCCCCAATAGAATCCAGACTCTGAGCGGATGCTAAACCTTACGAGACACGGCAGCAACATGCCAGGAAATACCGAAAACTCTAGAATGGAAGAACTGGAGGAGACGGTCAAGAATTTGTCTCAGAAGGTCGAGACCCTGTGGAACGAAAACGCGATACTCGATGAGAAGAGTAAGAAATCCGACACTTGGGTGGCCCAGTTGATAGGTTGTTGCAAGGAGCTGGCCAGGCGTGTGAGTTCTCTAGAGGAAAAGTGCTCCACCCTTACGCGGGAACTGGACCTGCAAAATCTCCACAATGCGGTCAGCATGACCATCAGCATAGAAGAGAAAAGCCTCAACAACGATAGATATATCAGCGAAATGCTCCCAATTCAACCGTCGCACATCCCCGAGCCAACCATGGGCGAGTTCGCTACAGCAATGGATGAGTTCGCCGCAGGAGTGGGTGAGTTCGCCGCATTAATGGAGGGGGAACTTCAGTTGGAGCCTGAACACCAAAATGTTCCCCCATACGACATGAATGCACAGCTTGAACCCATTGCTGCCACTTCTACGAACTGGAAGCGGAAAGCCCAAGAAATGGCAGAGAGTGGGCCGGGTATGCCCACCCCACCGAGCAGTTCCTACAGTTCCCCAATCACATTCCTCAACACGTTTTCAGATGAGGCTCCCACAAGGCGCTCCACCAGGAATCCGGCCAGGAGGGTCGGCAGACCAAAAGCCGGGATGCCGCTAACTCCTCCAGAGGAGCCAATCCAAGAGCGACAGGCGCAGGAAACACAAGATAGAGAGGAAGCGCTACAGGTTACTGAGGAGGAACATGCAGAGGCAATAAGTGCTCTTTTTGAGACTCCCGATCTCAGATACGATGATTCAGAGTATGATCTGTTCAGGGGGAGCAACTGGGTTTGTTAGGAACGGAGTTTGTGCGCTTTTGAAAGTGTATGCTGGAGTTTCGTCTGGGCGAGGGTGATGGAGTAAGATTGCAGATTTTCTTGTTACCGCCGATTACCACAATCGCCCTCCAAATTTTTGTCAGTTTTTCAACTTTTATATTTCTTTCAAATGTCCGTCTCTCATCCATGCTCTCTTTGCCCTTCAATAACCACTACTCACATATGATCACTCGGCCACTTGTTTTGGGGCCAACTCCCATTCCACTGTGATGGTCACATGAGAGTCTCACCCTACTGCTGACGCCATCCCCCATATATTTGACATCCGTCGCCAATAGTATCGCTAACGTAGACTGGTAGAGGTGTGATAAAACAGCAAACGTAGTCAAGGGCTTGCCGCCCATTCTGGTAATAGTTGCATGTATTATGCTGCCAACGAGGAGACGTGACAATGTAATAGTTGCGGCACAGCGCAGTTGTATTAAATAGATACGCCTGCTAATATTTCGCCTTTACGACGCGCAAGAAAGAAAGAAAGAAAGAAAGAATAATTGCTCCAATACGCGCCAAAAATCGTCCAGTTCGTAATTCATCAGACAAGAAAATTTTACCGTGGCTTTCGCGCATATATTACGTGTCTACTTACAGTCAGTACTCCAAGATCCTCATACAGCGGTAGAGGGGGCTACTAACACAGGGTAATAACTATGAATTCTCTTATTCTTCAAGTCCGCCTTCACCTCAGTGAGGAACGAATTCACATCCTCTATCTTCCACCCAAGCATGCGCGTGAACAAGCCGAATGATATAGCATCCAGCCCATCAAATAGGGTGGACATGTGGTATGCGCCGATCCCCTTCAATCGTGGGTCCCTCGGCCACGATCCGTTTGGCAACTTCATCACAGTCTCCACCACATCCACGAACCCGGCGTCCTCGAACCAGCCTTTTATCTTGGCGGCCGTGAGCAGCCGCCGGTTTGCTTTAATAGAGGCTTCGGTGATAAGGTCGTGCCAACGCTTGAAGGCGGAGTTTTCCGGAAGACTGGAGTCGTCGCTGGCAGGGTAAAAGTAGCATTCCTGACCCTCAATCCAGGCGCCGGGTTTTAGGGCGCTAGGTTTACGCATCAGCCGTAGCAGGGGATGGGCGCGGAGGGGTAGGAAAGTATAAAAAAAGGCTAAAAGAAACATACTCGTAGCTTTGCTTAATCAATCTCGGCCAATCCGCGATACTCCCTATCAAATGGCGGAAATGAATATAGTCGAAGGAATTGTTGGCGAAATTCCAGTCAGACTCTGCGTCGTCGATTTCGAAGCTTACGTTCGGTGGGGACCAACTTGGTTGGATTGGGGAGATGTCCGTTCCGATTATTGATGTGTCCTGGTGGGTATCTGCAAAGTCGATTGCCCAATGCCCGGTCCCTGTTCCGATGTCCAGGACCCGGTTTAGAGTCCTGAGTGGAGCAAAGTATAGCCTTCCGCCGAAGAGGCTGGTGTATACATGGTGGGCTAGCTCCATGCGGGAGTTCTCTTTCTACTCTGGTTTAACTAGAGAATTCTAAAGAGGGTACTGTGTGAGAGAAGAGCTGCTACCTCGTCATTCGGGAAAGAATAGTGCCCCTCGCGGTATTTTCTACACAGTCTCTCAGTCCGGAGACCCTATCCGAAGAGGAGAAATTGACTTACGAGTTATATCGCCGGCCATTCTCATACACATAATCTGTGACTGACGGAGACAGCGAAGTTGTCTCAGTAGACCTACCGGCATGGAACAGAACAGTCAACACCCAACCAAGATCTAGATTCCTTAACTAAACTCAACCCAACCCTGGCTCCAAAGGCTGTACATACTCTCCACTATCCGTCTCGTAGAATTGCTAAGTCCAATTAACACCAACCCTATCTAAGAGAAGAGAAGCAGGAGACCCCCTAGCCGGAAAGGGAAGAAACTAAAAAAGAAAACTCACCTCTATCTCAGTAGCCTTCTGCTTGCCTTCCATCTTTGTCTCGTCGCGGATAATTCTTCTATAGAAGGGTTGAGCCAAGTTACTTCCAAGTACCTAGGGGTCGGGGGAGCGAGTGCTTGGGTATGTTTATAAAAACCAGAAAACATAACCCATAAAGACTTGTATGAGATCAGCAGAAATGGTTTTCCGATTTTGCTGGCGCATCCCGGAGGAAGTGTGCGGTATTTGTATTCCCCCTTCCAACCCCAACAAAAAAAAAAGGGAAAAAAAGCAAGAAATCCGGGGGGTGCCATTGTGTTGCATACTGCATGTGTCACCTCCCAAGGAATGTCCCGAAATGTGTTGATAAAGCGGTTCGAAACGGCCCAGAAGAAGCATGTGGGGTGGATCCTGGGATTAGACGAATGCCGGTATCGCACCGGACCGATATCATAGCAACATCGCTTACGCCACTTGCGCGGCTTCCCCGGGGGAAACTGCTACGTGATATGATATCAACTCAGGAGCCTACGGTATCCACACGGAAATGCAGCGCTTGGACACTCAACCCAACCAAAAACTCTGGTAAGGTATTCAGCTGAGCTCCCTGCCCGAATCCCCGGTTCGTCAAAGAAAAGAAGAAAAAAACGAGGATAACGCCACCAGGCTTAACCTATCGGTACCCTTACTATGAGCAGCCCGAAACCCGCCAAACTTGTGCCTGCGCGGGCGGGTAATACGGACAAAGAGCTCGCTAGCATCACGATCTAACGAGTTAGCGAATTTTGACTACATAGGGCAAGAGTGCAAACGTCTCGTGATCAGAACTACGAGTGATACTATATGACATGACGACTGCACAAGTGGCCATGTCACAACCGAGCACAGTTTGATACCGGCAGTGTACAAATAATAATAATGCGCAAGCAAGGGAGAAAGAGGAATTCATCATACCCGAACGGCAAATATGGGGACGGGGGAGGAAGTGGGTATCGTGGGTGCAAGAAGGCAGGATGGGTGCCCGTGTCTGGAAGGGTAGCCGAGCATTTGTGACACCGGTATTATGAGAGGGAGAGCGAATGGAGAGGTTGAAGAAGGGTGGAAGGGTGATGGGTGCGATAGGAGGAACATGGATCAGTGAGGGTCGTGCAGTTACTTGGCACACATAGTCTGCTGTGACCATTCCACTGGTACTCGACTTCCTAATAATTTGCCCAAAGCGTGAGGACCGCCCAAACATCCGTGATAGGACCAACTCTCTGCCATCGCTCATGTCCGCAGCTGTGACACTAAGCTATCCTGCCGCCTCTACTCGAGTAAATGTGCCCCGTTGAAGACTTGACCCGGAACCCGCCCAGCAGGAGTACTCGGGTGTAGGCAAAAGTCGGGCGCACCCCATATATGGTAACTAGGGTTTTTCCCCATACAAACGCGTTTTGTGGCTTTTTTTGTAAGGGCAGCAAAAGTCGGGCGCACTTCCAGAATAGGAAATAAACCCAGACATTTCGTGGCACCGCGCCCGACTAACCCTTAATACCGAGTACAAGTATGCTGTAGGAGTATCCGTGGGACATTGATTGAGTTGCAGCTCTCCCCACACCTACCGAGTGCCGGCGTGCGATGATATTCAACCGGTAGATCGGTTGTCCGGATCAAGCTTTAGCACGATTCGCTATGCTTCAAGAGCTCGCACACCGTATTGTACTGTACAGTACTACAAAACCGCAAGCTGGGGGGCTTGCGCTGAACGGCAACAGGCAAGAAGTATCCCAATATTCGAGTAATTTGATATGGGCGCTCAAATATGCACAGGTACTCGGATGTGGATGGACGTGGGCGATCGGACAGGCAGGGATTATGAAACCTATTGGGATACATAGAGTTTTAATCCCTGTCTGTCCGATAACCAACGTCCATACCCGAGTAATTAGCTATATTTTTCTAATCCCTGTCTGGCTGGATACTTCCTGCCCTATATTTGTGCTCGAGTGCCATACCCACACCCACACGATAGAGGTCTTCGTAAGACATGTTTCACACCCCCATGCCTCACCAAAAGGGATAGATTTGATCCGGGCAGCGAGCGAACTTCATGGGTATCGCAGGCCACCGTGCCCCTGGAAGTAAACTCTTTCGGATACCGTCAGCTGGGGAGAAACAACCCAAAGATCACCTAATGAGAGTAACAAGGAGGGAGTGATCACCCCTCAATATCTTTGGGACGTCGTTTGTGCCTCCTCTCTTATGCACCGGGCATGCACTACAGTACGGGTACTGTTAAAATCAATGCCCAATAGGGTGGCTCAATCTAGGAAGTGGGGGAAATTAACAGTCGCCTTCTATTCTCCTGCTCCCATGGTGTTTAGTGCGCCACACATTCGCTCCTTTCCCTCCCCCTTATGCGCGGACTTGTCCAGCATTCATCCTTGATTGTCGAGCATTGTCCATTGACAGGGAACAGAAAAACCAACTCCACCACCCCATCCTCTATCGCTACTGATACCCTAAGTCACAGCGTTTCGGCAGAAGTCTCCGCGATCTGGAAGATGTCTAACTGGAATTGCGCAAAGAATAGACATTGTGATAGTATATACGGCTACCAGTAACCTCGTCACCCCTATTCCTTAAGTGAAGTGAGGAGATATAAACCGGCAGCACTCCTCCTTCGCAGAAGATGCCGCAATTAGCCTATCGGAGGAGGAAGATCTCACGTGATATTGTAAATAAAAAGCGGAAGCGGGGTAGTTTAAGTGAATTAATTTATTTCAAGGTTGCTTTGTCTAGACATTCCACGTGGCCTCGCAGAGAATTCCCGCTCTCTTCTTTTTTCCTAACCAATGTTGCTTGCAAATGCGGCAGTTGATCGTCTGTGTGGTTGTCGAATGCTGTAACTCGCAAACTAGCATCGTACGAGTACAAGTACTCGAGTAATGGCCTAGTCCAGCGAAGGTGGGCTATGTCCCTCATTATCGATGCCATAAATTGGTGAAACTTGGAATGCGATAGGACGCAATGGTTGGTACTCGAGTACTCGAGTATACACAGCGTGCGGCAGGCACTGGGGTTGAGGCTCACACAGCCTTATATTTTGTGCTCAACTGTCGATACTGCTCCAGTTTCTCACGTAATGCACGGTACTGTACTCACGAAGCAACTTAAATCGTTTTACCACATACACGTCTAGGGCATCACCTAGAGCGAGAGCCGTGCCACCCAACTCTGATCTCCGCCGCAAGACGGCAGTAACAGAAGCCAGGCATGCTGCAGGTCTAGATGAGGCAAAAGGGAGGGATAAGGAGGCCACTGATGGCCAAAGAGAAAGAGAGCGAGTTCAAAGCTAATAAAGGGGGAGATAATCGTTCAAACTCAGGGTATCAGTTGGGAATCCCAATTGCAATCGTAGCGGGAAGGCGGGAGGGAGGAAGAGAAAGAAGAGGTGCGGTAATTGTTGGGGAGGGTGCAGAGGAGGAAGAAAGCACCAATTGACCAGCACTACTAGTAGCCGAGCTGTCATCTATTCTTCCGGAACCCCGCAAGAATGCTTCCAATCAACAGTGACCTATACAAGCCAGAACTACCCTACATGTCGAGGTTATAGAGCACCTGGAAGATGGTGACTGTAGGCCTCCAAGCATGGTAGGGATAATATTTAGGAGATGAAAGAACAGCGTCTGGAAATAGGAAGAGATGGAGTTTGTAGGACTCGCACACGGATATTGAGAATAGTTGTACTCGGTACATGGTTTCAAGTAGCTAAGAGGCCGTCACGGTTTGGAGATGCACTGCGTCACGCAAAAAAACTCCTAGGTGCAAGTAGGCGAGCCAATTGCTGGGAAGATAATCATAGAAAATCACTCTTTATATTGTTAGGCTATTGTCAGAACCGTTATGCCTACTGGATCACGGGTCTGAGTGCCTTCGCCGACTCTTCGGGGGTGCCCGTATAACTTTTGACTCTATTTACTTTATCAAAGTCGGGAATGTCCATTTCAACGCTCTCTATGCTTGGTGTTATTTCGTTTTCGCCCGTTGGTAATTTCGTATGCGACAGTCTTGGTTGAAATACATATTATTTAGATAAAAGTCTTTGTTTGACCTTAATTGTTGCTTGCAGCTTTCACGCTGGAGTCGCCGGTTTCTCTGACGTTCAGGGCGTTGCGCCCGGTGCCATGTCGGATGTTGCGGGTTATGCTGGCTTCTCAGCCTCTAGGATGCGATTGACTACGAGATCATGTATTATCACTTGGATTCTGTCTTTTGCTCAACTGGCTCTGAACAATCGCTGATCAGCAACTTCAGCCCCCCCCGCCCCCCGGCGTACCATACTTGTAGAGGAGGTGGGCCATCCTCATAACACTCAAGCATTCTAGTAACCATTCTCACCCATCCTCCTAACAACCGGGTCCAGCGGGAATAGTTGATCCTCAGGCTTAAGCCCACTATAATACAACTGTTCCCGAAGCCCTTTGAGCGCATCCGGCATATCCCACCCAAGTTCTTCATTGCGCGACCAGATTCTCAGCACCCGCCAGCCCGGG
>Ga0307513_10001032_pt1 | contig 40370 bp, 35 predicted proteins | sample 15_EM_MG_FD_202174 | JGI IMG/M metagenome (GOLD analysis project Ga0307513, IMG submission 202174) | Populus trichocarpa ectomycorrhiza microbial communities from riparian zone in the Pacific Northwest, United States - 15_EM | ecosystem: Host-associated > Plants > Roots > Unclassified | place...
GACCGCCAGGTTGTAGAACGCGTCGCCGCGCCGGGGATCGAGATCCTTGGCCTTCTTGTACTGGGCCTCGGCGCCGTCGAGGTCCTTGAGGCCGCGCAGCGCGATGCCCAGGCCGATGTACGCGTCGTAGTTCTTGGGCGACAGCTCGACGACCTTGCTGAACATCTCCTTGGCCAGGTCGTACTTGCGGAACCCGAGGGTCACCATGCCGACGTTGAGCCGGGCCTCGACGAACTTGGGATCGGCCTCGACCGCGGCCGAGAACGCCTGCAGCGCCTGGTTGAGCGACGCGCGGTGCATGTAGAGCAGGCCATACGCGTTCTGCAGCGGGGCGTACTTCGGGTTGCGCTTGTTGGCCTCCTCGAGCAGCAGCCGGGCCAGATCGAGCCGGTTCTTGTTGGCCTGCCAGCCCTCCATGTAGACCAGGCCGTAGACCGTGTAGGCCGCGACGTTGTCGCTGTCGACGCCGAGCACGCTCGACAGGTGGAAGCGCGCGTCCTCTTCGATCTTCTTCCAGGTCGCGTCCTTGGGGTTGTTGATCTTGCGCATCTGCTCGAGCTCGAGCGAGGCGAGATCGATGTGCGCGCCGATCAGCTTGCCGTTGGCCTTGATCGCGCTCTCCCAGTACTGGCGCGCCTCGGGCACCTTGCCCTGGCGGTAGTAGATCGTTCCCAGGCTCGACAGCGACGCGCCGTGGTTCGGCTTGAGCTTGATCGCCTGCTGGAAGGCCTTCTCGGCCTCGTCGACCAGGTTGCAGCGATACAGCGACAGGCCGACCATGAACTGCGCGTCGACCAGATCGGCGTGGGCGCGGAACACGGACGTGAAGCGATCGGCAGCCTGACGGCAAGTCGCTTCGGTCCAGCCGTGCGCCTTGTCGGTCGTCGCGAACAGCTGCGAGGCGTCCTCGTAGTCCTTGCGCGCGTCCTTGGAGATCTCGACCTTGGCCTCTGGCTTGGTCGCGGCGGCGATATTGGGCGGTGGCGTGGTGCCGGGCTTGCTCGCGGCGGCGCCGCCGCTGCAGGCGATCAGCAGCGCGGCGAGCGCGCTGGCGGACAGTTGGAAAGCGATCTTCATGGCAGTCCTCGTGGGGGGCGTCATGGAGCTCATGCGGGTCATGCGGGTCACGGAGCGTCCAGCTTGACCGCCGGCTCGATCTCGATGATCGGCGCGACCTGGTTGGGGTCACCGTGGAGCTCCGCGGCCGTGGGGTACTCCTCCGGCTTGATCTGGCCGAGCTCGCGCTCGCACATCTTCGACCAATCGCTGAACCAGCCGAGCTCGGTCGACTTGGCCAGGCAGATGCTGTACGCGTCGAGCGAGGTCTTCTCGAGCGGCTCGGCGACCTCGGTCATGCGATCGCAGAACGCCTCGACCTTCTCGTCGGCGAACTCGCCGGTCCGCACGTTCTTGGGGATCTCGGCGGTGAACAGCTGGTTCTGCGCGATCTGCCCGAGCCGCGCCGCCGCGGTGATCGAGTCCGCCGGGTCCTTGACCGCGAGCACGGCGTTGTACTTCTTCTTGGTGATCTCGCCGAGCTTGCCCTTCTGCGCGAGCCACTCCTCGAACCGCTTGAGCGACTTGGCGGCGATCGCCTTGCGCTCCGGCGCGGGGTCGAAGTCGAGGCCGAACGGGAAGCGCAGATCGAGGTACGCCTCGAAGTCCTTGTCGGCGTCGGCGATCTTGGCGAGGCCGTAGTAGTAGCGCGCCCCGCCCTCGTCACCGCCGGTCTTGCCCTGGCGCTTCTCGTACTCGCGCGCCGCGCTGCCGAACGCCGCGAGCGCCTCCTTGAGCTTGCGCTCGTCGCGCTTGATCACGGTCAGCTTGATCTTCGACTCGGGGCCGCACTGGGTCGGCTGCTCGGACACGCCCTTCTTGGTCTTCTTCTGCTTCTTGGTGCTGATCGCGCGCTCGCGCGTCACCTTGATGCACGAGCCGTCGACCTCCTTGAACGGGCACGACTGCTTCCACAGCACCTGGCCGATCTTGGCGTACGCGATGACCAGGCGATCGGCGCCGCCGGTGGCGCCGAACTGCCGGATGTACTCGCGCAGGTGCTTGATCACCATGTCGGGGTCGCCCTGCTTCTCGTAGACGCCGTTGAGCGAGAACATCGCCGCGGCGGCCTCCTGGGGCTTCTTGGGGCCGAACGCCTTGATGAAGTACTTGGTGTTCTCGATCGCCTTGGCGTCGTCGCCGATGCCCTTGCGGTAGAACACCGCGTCGTTCATCGCGTCGTAGGCGTCCTTCTCGCCGGCGTACTTCTTGGCGTACTGCTCGAGCTTGTCCGACGCGCGGTCGTAGTACGCGATGTCGCCGTACGCCTTGCCGAGCCGCGCGATCGCCTTGGCCGTGATCTTCGAATTCGGGTAGTACTTCTCGAGCAGGTTGAACGCGGTGATCGCGGCGCTGATCGACTTGCCTTCCTCGAAGCACACGCCGGCGTTGTAGAGCACCTCGTCGTTCTCGGGCGCCTCGGGGTTACGGTTGTAGATATCGAAGTAGGCCTGGCCGCACGCCACGTACTTGGAGAAGTCGTTGTTCTTCTTGGCGTCGATCTCGCGCTGCTCGGCCTCCTTGCGGAGCGCCTGCATCTTGAGCTTGGCCAGCGTGGCCCGCAGGTCGTCCTTGCCGTCGAGGAACGCGGCGTCGCCGTCGAGCTTGTTGACCAGCTCGAGCATGCCCTTGTAGTTCTTCTGGCTGTTGTAGGTGTCGAGCAGCAGGTTGGCCGAGTACTCCGCGGTCTCGTGCTGCTTGTGGTGCTCGAGGATGTCCATGAAGATCGGGATCGCCTCGTCGTAGTGGTTGTAGCGGCGATAGATGTTCGCCTTGAGGAACTTCATCCCGACGAGCTCTTCGTCCTTGGGGTCCTTGATGTAGTTGATGTAGATGTCGAACGCGGCGAGCATCTTCTGCTCGCGCTCGGGGATCGGCTTGGACCCGGCGTCCTTCTCGGACGGGCTGGTCATGTCGGCCTGCTGCTTGGCGCGCGGGTCGACGTTGAGCGCGTTCTTCCAGCCGAGCACGGCGGCGCGCGCCGACTCCTTCATGAGCGCGGCCGAGACCTTGCCGCTCTTCACGACATCGGTGAACGCCGTGGCGGCGTCTTCCCAGAGCTCGGTCTGCAGCCGCGGGTTCTTCTCGCTCTCGGCGCGCGACCAGATCAGCTCGGCGTAGAAGTACTGGGTCTGCGCGAAGTCCTCGGCGTCGGGGAACACCTTGAGGTAGACGGTGTAGAGCTTCTCGGCGTAGGCCAGCGTCTCGGGGTTCTTGGTCTTGGCCGACTCCGAGTGGTACGCGCGCGCCAGCTCACCGGACATCGCCGCGGCGTTGTCGTGGCACTCTTGGGCCTCCGACTGCGGCAGCGTCTTGCGGTCCTTGAGCGCGCCCCACAGGCGCACCAGATTTTCGATCTGCTTGACCTTGTCGCTGTTCTGCGCGCCGACCATCGACAGCGTCGCGTGCGCGACGTTGTACTGCCACAGGCAGACGTTCTTGTGCGTCGGCGCCTGCTTCATCAGGTCCTGGTAGACGTAGATCGCCTTGTCGCTCTTGCCCTGCGAGAGGTAGAGGTCGGCGAGGATCTCGAGCATGTCGAACGCGTACTTCTGGTCGACGCGCTGGAACGCGGCGTAGGCCTTGTCGGCCTTGCCGATCTCGGCGTAGGCGCGCACGAAGTCCTTCTTCGAGGCCCGGTTCAGGACCTCGTTCTTCTTGTCGTTGCGCGTGGCCTGGGCGACCTGGAAGAACGTCTCGAGCGCGTCCTGGAAGCGCTGCTTGTTGAGATCGATCCAGCCCATCTTGTACATCGCGTACCAGTATGCCGACGAGGCCGGGAACTTGAGCACCATCCGGTAGCGCGCCTCGGCGTCGTCGAGCTGGCCGATCTCGAAGAAGTAGTCGGCGAACGCGAGGTGCGCCTCGGGGACGTACTTCGACTTGGGGTAGTTCTTGAGCAGCTTGTCGTAGACGCTGCGCGCCTCCTTCATGTACTTGCCGCTCTGCAGCGTGTACCCGTAATAGAACAGCGCCATGTCCATCTTCGGGTAGTTGCGGAACGCCTCGTTGTCGGTGAGGCCCTTGTAGGTCTTCACCGCCTTCAACAGGTAGTCCTTGGCCTTGTTCGCGGCCACCCCGGCGTCGGCCTTGAGCTTGGCCTTCTGCTGCGGAATCTTGTTGGTGTCGCCCTGGATCGTGAGCTCGATGCCCTTGAGCCGCCAGTAGCGCTGCTGCTTGGCGTAGAGCTCGCCGAGCCGGAAGTAGTAGTCGGACTTCTCCTCGACCTCGGTGTCCGGCGTCTTGACGATCAGCTTCGCGAGGATCTCCTCCTGCTCGCTGCGGATGTCGCCGACCAGACCCTCGATCGACAGCACCTGATCGGCGCTGAGGGTGGGTTGCGGCGGCTCCTCCTTGGCGTCCTTGGGCTGGATTGGCTTGACCCGGTCCGACAGCTTGACGTCGACCTTGAGGTCCTGGGTCCGCGTGTACTTCGCCTTCTGGGCCCACCCAGTGCCGCCTGTGGCGAGCAGCAGTCCTACGATCGCGAGCTTCATCTTCAACATGTGCGCTTCCGCTTCCCTTCTTCCGGCGAGACGATGGGCGTGGCCAGTTCCAATCGCGCCGAAACGACGACGAGCCCGGCTCGATTCTCGAGTCGGGCGCATCGTCGTATGTCAGTTCGATCAGCCGTCATGACCCGGGGCGAGGCGATGGGCCGGCTGAAACAACTATTGCTTTGGACACCGAGACCGGATCTTGAACCGGTAGTAGCCGAGCTCGTCCTTCCAGTACTCACCGTTAAACTTCCACTGAAAGTGTTCGTCGTCAATGACAATCGGTTCTTCCCTGTGATTGGCCGCCACGCGCGTGCCGGCGGCCTCGGCCGATAGGCGATTTCCCTTGGCCTCGAGGATCTCGAACTTGATCTTCGAGCCGTCGCGCGACAGCGAGCCGAGCTCGCGGCCGAGCCGGGCGACGCGGTCGCGGGCGACCTTGCCGGCGTCCGCCGCGGCGACCGACTGCTGCACCGTGAGCTCCTGGAGGACCTCGGCGGCGACCTGCGTGCTCTGCCACGCCTTGTCGGACTTCTGCAGCATGTCGAGCTCGTGGTTGAGCTCGTCGACCCACGCGAACGTCTTGAGCAGCGTCTTGTCGTTGAGCACGCTCATCACCAGGCGCTGGGTGACCGGATCGAGGCCGGCCTTGTTGGCCTTGACCTTCTTCACGTACTCGTAGAACTCGGCGTTGTCGTCGTACTTCGCGACTAGATCGGTGAGGTTCTTCTGCAGCGGCTCGTACTTGTCGTCGAAGTCCTGCACCGCCTCCTCGGCTTGATCGTAGAGGCAGTACTTGAAGTAGATGACGCTCTTGAGCAGGACGGACTCGGGAAAGAACTGGTGCTCGAAGTACGGCGCGTTCAGCGTGTGGATGTTGCCGAGCGCCTTGGAGTTGAGCGTCTTCATGAAGTACGCCCACGACGCCTCGAACAGCGACTCGGTCCAGTCGAGCGAGCTCTGGTCGAGCTTCTCGAAGTACTTGATCGACGTGTCGAACTGCTGGGTCGAGTAGAACACGCGCGCCATCTGGAGCTGCGCGAGCTCCCGGTAGGTCGCGATGTCGTCGGCGCGGTACTGCTTGGGGCGCTCCTCGCCGATCCGGAGGATGTCCTTGAACGCGTCGACCGCCGGCTTGCCTTCGTACTTGCGGACGTAGGTCACGCCCTCGAAGAACTTGGCCTTGATGAAGAACTCGCTGTTGCGCGAGACCTGCTTGAACAGCGACACGGCCTTGTCGAAGTCGCCCTCGCCGCCGTGGCGGTAGTAGTGCCGGCCGAGCAGAAACAGCAGCTCGTCGTGCACCGCCGACAGCGACGGGTCGGCCAGCGCGTTGATGTCGTAGCTGCCGATCTTCTCGAGGATGCCCGAGGTCTCGGGCAGCACGCGCGACAGCGCGGCGAGCCACTTGAGGGTGGCGCCGTGGTAGGTGTGCGCGTCGCCGGCCTGGACGATCTTATCGAAGTAGGCCAGCGAGCCGGCGTAGAACCCCATCTGGTACAGGGTCTTGCCCATGAAGAACTCGCCGCGCTGCTTGTTCTTCGCGTCGTCGCCGCTCTCGCCGTCGAGGACTTTCTTGAGCTCGATCGAGGCCGAGAAGAAGTCTTTCTTGTCGTAGAGCAGGATCGCGCGCGAGAGCGTCTTGGACGGCGGGGTCGAGGCCGCGTTCTCGGGCTCGAACTCCATGTCGGTGTTGGACTTGCCCGGCGCAGGGGACGGCAGCGGCGCCGCCTTGTCGGCAGCCTTCGGCGCGGCGTGGGCGGTGCCCAAGGGGAGCGCCGTGAGGGCCGCGATCGCGGCGTACGATAGAAACTGCAGAGGGCGCATCAAGTTCCTCTCCTTCGAGCGAGCCCCATGCGCCGCGTTTGGCGAACGCGGGATGAGGCGATCGAATCATCGACAACCACGGGCTGCATTGTCAAGGCGACGGCGGTCCGGTGCTCGGACACCAGCCTGCTGCGGACACGCGCGGCGCGCGCGCGTTGCAAGCGATCGTCAGACGAGGATCACGGCACCAATGTGGGTCTGTGCACCGCAGTGCACGACTGACGGATCGGGCGCACGCGCGACATCTACCGAGCATGCAGCATCCGCTACATGGTGATCGCGCGGCTCCGCACAGCGCGGGGCGCGACGCGACGCGCCTTTGTGTGAGGCCGTTCGCTTGACTTGGATCCCGCGCCTCCTATTATCGTCCTCGATGATTCGACCCCGTCACGCCGTGCTCGTGGTCCTGCTGTCGCTCGCGGCGCTCGGCATGGGCTGCGACGAAAACCCGGTCGGTCGGATCTGCGATCTCGGGACGGCGACGCCGGCAGGCGACGAGGCCGTCGTGGCCTCGCCGTCGCTCGACTGCGTGTCGCGCACCTGTCTGCGAATTCCGCCGGGGCGCGAGCCGCCGCCGGGCAGCACGGTTGGCAATCTGACGGCCCAGCAGGGTCTGTGCACCGCCGAGTGCACCGCCGACAGCGACTGCGATCGCGTCCCCGAGTCGCCCTGCCTCACCGGCTTCACGTGCGGCGCGGCCACCAAGGCCGGCGAGTCGTGCTGCAAGAAGTTCTGCATCTGCAAAGATTTCGTGGTCGTCCCCGAGGAGAGCGGCGAGCTTCCGATCCCGGCGGCGTGCGACGCGAGCAACGCGCTCAACGAGTGCTGCAACCTCGACGGCCGCCGCAACAACGACCTGTATCCGAAGTGCAAGTGATCCGCGGTACGGGTTTCGCGTCGACTGACGCGAGACCGGCGATCGGGTGATTCTCTGAGCCGCGACTGATTCGCGTCGGACGCGCGCCGAAGCGATGCGGCGTCAGCGCGACGCGCGGCGAATCGAGCGCACCAACCGCTCCGATTCAGCGCACGCCGAAGTGGTCGTGCCACGCCAGCGCATGTCGGAAGCGGTCCTGCCGCGTCAGCGCACGCGAAAGGCATCCTTGAGCAGGACGGCCTCACCGGCGGTGATCGCGACAATGTCGAACCGGCACTCCTCGAACACCGGCGTCGCCAGCTCGAGGTAGCAGGCCGCTACGCGGGCGACGCGGCGTTGTTTGCCGCGCCGGATCATCTCGACCGCGCTGCCGTGCTCGTCATCGGAGCGGCTACGGACCTCGACGAACACCAGGACGTCGCCGTCCCGTGCGATGAGGTCGAGCTCGCCCGTCGCGCAACGAAAGTTACGCGCGACGATGCGGTAGCCGGCGGCGATCAGCAGCTGGGCGGCATCGGCCTCGGCCGATGCACCACGCTGGATCCTGTTGTCCACGACCCACGAACCCTTCTCCTCCCAGAGAAACCACGCGGACAGTGCCGACCTGCGGTGCCGCGGCGCGACGCCCGATGCGCGCGCCGTGAGGGCAGCGGATCGACGCGAGGTCGATCCTGAACCGGTTCGGCTCGGCCACGCCCAAGCCAGGCGCGACCGCGGCGAAGAGGCCGATCAGGCCTTCTTCTTTTCTTTCTTCCGTTCCTTCTTCACCTTCACCTTGGTCTCGGCCTGGGGAGGCGGAGCCTCGGCGGCGGCGGCTTCGGCGCGGGCCGCGGCGTCAGCCGCGCGCTCCTCGCTCGTGCCTTCGCGCTCCTTGATGCGGGCCGCCTTGCCCGACAGATCACGGAGGTAATACAGCCGGGACTGGTGAACGCGCCCACGCGAGATCACTTCGATCTTGTCGATGTTGGGCGAGTTGTCGGGAAAGATTCGCTCGACGCCGACACCGTAGGAAATCTTCCGGACGGTGAAGGTCGACCGAGAGCCCTTCGAGACGCGGCGGATGCACACGCCCTCGAAAGCCTGGAGGCGAGTCTTCTCGCCCTCTCGGATCTTTGCCCATACCTTGATCGAGTCACCCGGGCGAAACTCCGGGAGGCTCGCCTGGCGGCGTTGTGACTTTTCGATGGACTCGAGGATCCGATGCGCGCTCATGGGTACGATTTCCGGAAAAAGTCGTTGGGACGCAGGGTTCTGCCAGAGATCCACCCTACACGTCAAGCTGCGCGACCTCTTAGCGCCCGAACAGGCGATCCAACAGCACCGCGCCCGCCGACCGCACCGACAGGTGGTTCCAGTCCGACGCGCCGTCGATCGGCGTAAGCATGCGAGAGACAGACGGAATCAGCGCCTCGGCGAGCCCCCAGCCGGTCCCGAGCAGGATCAGCACGGGCGCCGGCGTCGCGCTGGCCTCCGCGTGAAAATCCGACGGGGATCGGCGCGGGACGGCGGCGAACGAGTCGTGGCGCGCCGAGGTCGCCACCACCAGCGGCGCCAGGCCGTGGCTGGCGGTGAGCTCGTCGATCACCTCGGCGATCGACGCCGCGGTCCGCACCAGCGCGAGCGCGCGTGCGCGGTGCTCGCCCTGCGCGTCGTCGATCCAGAGCCGCACGATGTGCGCGGCCTTGTCGCGCTGCGAGGTGATCGGCGTGACGATGTGGTAGCCGGCGAGGCCGTAGGTCAGCGACGAGCGCGCCAGGTCGTGGATGTCGAAGTTGGTGAGCGCGGTGGTGATGACCGCGCCGGTGCGGTCGACCACCGGGTGGTGCACGAGCGCGAGGTGCGTGCGCGTGCGGAGCGGCGGAGGCAGCAGCTTGCGGTCGGCCGCGGTCGGCACGAAGCGGGAGAGCAGATCAGGCCGGCGCTGCGCGGTGCGCTCGACCGCCTGCCGGCGCCGCCACGCGGCGATCGCGGCGTGGTTGCCGGACAGCAGGATCGCCGGGACGTCGAGCGTGGCGGCCGGGGCATCGGGCGCGGCGTCCGGGGCCGGGGGATCGACGGCGAGCTTGAGCGGCCGCGTGTACTGCGGATACTCGAGCAGGCCGGCGCTGTGCGATTCGTCGTCGACCGAGGTCGCCTCGCCCAGGACGCCCGGCACGAAGCGCGCGACCGCGTCGATCACGACCAGAGCGCCGAGCTCGCCGCCCGACAGCACGTAGTCGCCGATCGACAGCTCCTCGTCGATCGCGAGCTCGATGACGCGCTCGTCGATGCCTTCATAGCGGCCGCACACGAGGATCAGGTGGGGCAGCGCGGCGAGCGCGCGGACCCGGGCCTGGGTCAGCGGCGCCCCGGCGGGCGTCAGCAGGATGCGCAGCGGCCGCGGCGCGCGCGCCGTGCCGCCCGCCCCGCCCTCGGGGTGCTCCGCGGCATCGCCTGGCTCGACGGCCTCGCCTGGCTCGACGGCCTCGCGCGCCGCGGCGCTGGTTGCCTCGGGGGCCGGCGGTTGCGGCGCGCTGGCCCGGGCGATCGCCGCGAGCAGCGGCTCGGCCTTCATGACCATGCCCGGCCCGCCGCCGTACGGCGTGTCGTCGACCGTGCGGTGGCGATCGCTGGTGAAGTCGCGCGGGTTGACCGTGTCGACGGTGATCACGCCGGCCTCGCGCGCGCGGCCGACGACGCCGGCGGTGAGCGCCGGCGCGATCAGCTCGGGCAAGATCGTGACGACGGTGAACCTCACCGGCTCACCGCTTGTGCTCGGGCAAGCCTTCGGGCGGATCGACGATGACGACGCCGGCCGCGACGTCGATGTTCTTGACGAACTCGTCGACCAGCGGCAACAGGCGCTCGAGCTCGCCGTCGTGGATCACCAGGAGGTCCTGCATCCCGCTGGTGACCTCGTGGATCGTGCCCCACGGGCGACCGTCGACGCACTCGACGCGGCACCCGACGAGGTCCGACAACAGGACGTCGTCGTCCTCGAGCTGCAGCGCCTCGCGGTCGACCTCGACCAGCTGGCCGCGCAGGGTCTCGGCGTCGTTGCGCGTGGTGATGCCCTCGAAGTGGACCAGCCAGCCTCGCGGCGTCCCGCGCGCCTCGACGACGCGACGCTGCACGCCACCGACCCAGACAGTGTCGATGTCGTCGAGCGCCTCCGACGCGCGGTCGTGGGTGACGAGCACGACCTCGCCTCGGATGCCGTGGGCCTTCGAGATCTTGCCGATCTCGATCCGCGGATCGCCACGCATGGCAGCGCTCGCTATTCGAGGATCTCGACGAGCGTGCGCTTGCGCGACCTCGGCGCCACCGTCTGCACGACGGTGCGCAGCGCGCGCGCGGTCTTGCCGCCGCGGCCGATGACCTTGCCGAGATCGGCTTCCGCGACCTCGAGCTCGTAGACATTCGCGGAGCGCTCTTCGACGAGCTCCACGCGAACCTCGTCGGGGCGATCCACCAGGTTGACCGCGAGATAGCGGATCAGCTCGGCCAGATCGGGCGATCGCTCGGGTCCGCCTCCGCCGCCCTCGCCGGTGCGCGGGCGATCGTCGTCGTCGACGTCGTCGTTGGGCATGCTAGGCCGTCTTCTTGACGCCGGCGGCTTCGGCCGCGGCGGCGCGCCGGACGCGGCGGATCACCGCAGCGAGCGTGCCGCTCGGCTGAGCGCCAACCTTGAGCCACTTGCCGTAACGCTCGTCGTCGAGCTTCAAGACCTTGGTGACGGGATGATAAGTGCCGAGTAGCTCGATAAACCGGCCATCGCGTGCGCAGCGCTTGTCGGCTGCGACGATGCGATAAAACGGGGATCGCTTCTTACCCTGACGTGAAAAACGAATCGCTACGGACATATGGATTCCTCGAGCGGTGTTCGAGAGCGCGGCAATCTACCCAGCCATGTACCCCCTGTCAACCGTGCTATAGACCCGCCATGTTCCGTCGGGTCGGGCTGCTCGCTGCGCTCGCGGCAGCGGCTTGTTGTTCGAAATCAGAGGTGAAATCGACCGGCGCGGGGGTCGCGGCCGACCCAGGGTCCAGCAAGCCGAGCTTCACGCTGTTCGCCGTGGCCGAGCTGCGCGGCCAGATCGGGCCGTGCGGCTGCACGACCGATCCCCTCGGCGACCTCTCGCGCACCGCCAAGCTCGTCGCGGACGCCCGCGCCGCCGGCCCGGTGCTGTTCGTCGACGCCGGGTCGCTCCTCTATAGCAAGGCGCCCATCCCGGCCGCGCTCGCCGCGCAGGAGGAGCTCAAGGCCGACCTGCTGGCCCGGACCTATCAGCAGTCGCTCAAGGTCGATGCGCTCGGCCTGGGGCCGGCCGATCTCCCGGCCGGTCTCCCTCGGGGCCTCGATCGCCTCCGCCTGCCGCGGCAGGCCGTCAATGTCGCCGAGATCCCCGCCGAGGCGCCCAAGCTGGTCGAGATCGGCGGCGCCAAGGCCGGCGTGTTCGGCGTGATCGCCACCGGCGCGGTGACCGGGGTCAAGCTCGGCGACCCCGTGGCGGCCGGCAAACAGGCGGTCGCCGCGCTGCGCAAGCAGGGCGCGCAGGTCGTGATCGGCCTCGTACAGGCGGAGAACAAGCGCGACGCGGCCAAGCTGATGCGCGACATCGGCGGCATCGATCTCGCGATCGCCGGGCTCGGCCTGCTCGCGCCGGAGCCGGAGCGCGTCGAGATCGAGGCACAGCACGTCGGTGACGGCTGGCTGATCGTCCCGGCCAACCGTGGCCAGATCGTCGCGCGCGTCGACCTCACCGTGCGCGGCGGCGGCGGCGCGCTGGTCGACGCGATCGGCCCCGCGGCGGCGAGCGCGCGGGTCGCCGTGCTCGACAAGCAGCTCACCGCGATCGACGCCGACCTCAAGGCGTTCGCGAGCGACAAGGCCGCCGACCCGGCGTTCGTCGCGCAGAAGCAGCGCGAGCGCACGCAGCTCGCCGCGGATCGCGATCGACTCAAGGCGCACCCGCTCGCGGTGCCGGCGCGCGGCAGCTACTTCACGCTCGCGCAGGTCCGGATCGCCAAGGGCCTGGCGTGCGACGTCGCCGTGCAGGACGCGGTCAGCAAGTTCTATCACGCGACCGGCGAGGCCAACGTCAAGGCGGCCGCGAACGTCGCCGTGGCGCCGCCGGCGAAGGGCCAGGCAGGCTACACCGGCACCGAGGCGTGCTCCGACTGCCACGCCGAGGCGGCCGAGTTCTGGCAGAAGACGGTGCACGCCAAGGCGTGGGCGACGCTCGAGGAGCGCGGCCAGCAGTTCGACCTCGACTGCATCGGCTGCCACGTCACCGGCTGGACCCAGCCGGGCGGCGCGAACCTCGGCCACAACGACAAGCTGCGCGACGTGCAGTGCGAGACCTGCCACGGCCCTGGATCGATCCATGTCGCCAAGGGCGGGCTCGAGAAGCCGTTCGCGATCAAGCTCGCGCCCGCGCCCGATCTGTGCGCCACGCAGTGCCACACCAAGGAGCACAGCGACACGTTCCAGCTCGACGCCTACCTGCGCGACGTCGTCGGTCCCGGCCACGGCGCGGCCCGCCGCGCCAAGCTCGGCGACGGACCGACCGGCGCGCAGCTCCGCAAGGCCGGCTTCGACAAGGCCGGCACGGCGCTCGGCGCCGGCTGCACGCGCTGAGCTCCCCGGTCGGCCGCTGGGTCGGCCGACTGCGACCGTCGCGGGGCGAGCCGCACCCCGTCGGTCGCACGCGGGTCCCAGTTGCGCCGTCGCCGAGGGCGCGCGATGTTCATGGCATGGGCAGGTCGGCGAAGTTGCTGCTGGTCGCGACGCTGCTCGCGGCCTGCGGCGGCACCCCACGGCGCACGACAGCGACGACGACGAAGCCACCGCGCTCCGGCGTCTCGCAGCCGGGCACCGTGCAGCGCGGGCTGGCGACCTGGTACGGCGACGAGCAGCACGGCGGACCGACGGCGTCGGGCGAGCGCTTCGACAAGCGCAAGATGACGGCGGCGCATCGCACGCTGCGGTTCGGCACGCGCGTGCGCGTGACCAACACGAAGAACGGCCGCGCGGTGGAGGTTCGCATCAATGACCGAGGACCGTATGGCAGCAGCAAGCGCATCATCGACGTCTCGGAGGCTGCCGCGCGGCAGCTCCACATGATCGACGCCGGCGTCGTCCCGGTGACGGTCGAGGTCCTCAGGTGACCGCGCTGATCGAGCTCGACCGACTCGTCAAACGCTACGGCCCGATCACCGCGCTGCACGAGATCACCGCCTGCATCGACGGCCAGATCATCGGCCTGCTCGGCCCCAACGGCGCCGGCAAGTCGACCCTGCTCAAGTGCCTGCTCGGCCTCCTGCCCTTCGGCGGACGCGCGCGCGTGCTCGGGCTCGACGCGCGCACCCAGGGCGGCGAGATCCGCGATCGCGTGGGCTACATGCCCGAGCAGGAGGCGTTCCTCGCCGGGATGACCGCGGTCGAGCTGTGCACCTACGCCGCCGAGCTATCGGGGCTGCCGCGCAGCGAGGCGATGCAGCGCGCCCACGCCGCGCTGTACTACGCCGGGCTCGAGGAGAAGCGCTACCAGCCGATCGACGGCTACTCGACCGGCATGAAGCAGCGCGTGAAGCTCGCGCAGGCGCTGGTCCACGATCCCGAGATCCTGTTCCTCGACGAGCCGACGAACGGCCTCGACCCGCGGTCGCGCGAGGAGATGCTCGATCTCATCGTCGAGCTGCCGGTGCGCCGCAACTGCGCGATCGTGCTGTCGACCCACCTGCTGCCCGACGTCGAGCGGATCTGCGATCAGGCGGTGATCATGCACCACGGCGCGGTGCGCTTCGCCGGCACGATCGACGCGCTGCGCGGCGCGCGCGGCCGCGACTCGGAGCTGCTCGTCGAGGTCAAGGCCGAGGCCAGCAAGCTGGGCGACGCGCTGACCGCGGCGGGCGCGACCTGCCGGGTGACCTCGCCGGTCGCGCTGCAGGTCGACCTGCCGGCCGACGCGACGTCACAGCTGGTGTTTCGCACCGCGCGCGCGGCGGGTCTGCAGATCCGCGAGCTCGGCGTGCGGCGCGAGAGCGTCGAGGCCGCGTTCCTGCGCGTGCTGGGCGAGACGCCCGCCGACGGAGGTGCCGCGTGAGCGCCGGCCAGATCCACGACCTCGGCTACAAGCGCTACGTCGGCACCCGGCGCTCGCTCGGGTCGCGCTGGACGGTGATCATGCGGCACCAGCTCGCGACCGCCTGGAAGACGTGGTGGCGCTACAAGATCTGGTTGATCGCCGCGCTGATGATCACCGCGATCGGCGCCGGCCTGATGTACATCGCGACCGACAAGACGATCCAGATAATCGCCGGGATGAGCGGCACGCAGGTCAAGTTCGCCGACGGTGCGCTCGCCCTGCTGGTGCCGTGGTACTGCCGGATCGGCGCGCTGGTCGCGATGTTCGTGGGCTCGACGCTGGTCGCCGGCGACGTCCAGAGCGGCGCGTTCACGTTCTACTTCGCGCGCTCGATGCGACCGCGCGACTACGTGATCGGCAAGGTCGCCGCCCTCGTGATCTTGCTGTCGCTGATCCTGCTCGCCGGGCCGCTGCTGCTCGGCATCCTGCGGCTCGGCCTGTGCGAGAGCACCGAGCAGGTGCTCGAGGCGCTACCGATCGTGCTCAAGGCGCTCGCGGTGGGCGCGCTCGCCACGCTGACCTACGCGGTGGTGCCGCTCGGGTTCTCGGCGATGATCGCGAACCGGCGCTACGCGATGGCGCTGTGGGCGGCGTACTACTTCGTCGTCGGGACGATGGCGGCAGCGGCGGGCCTGTTCATCGAGCCGGTGATCGGCGCGATCGATCTGTCGACCGCGCTCGAGGCGGTGACGCTACGCCTGTTCGAGTTTCGCCTGATCGGCCGGCACGTCATGGAAATCCCGATCGGCGCGGCGGTGGCCTCGATCGTCGCGCAGAGCGCGATCGCGATCGGCCTGGTGGCCTGGCGCGTGCGCGGCGCGCAGCACAGCGGGATCGGAGGCTCGTCGTGACCGACAGCGTCGTGGTCGCCGATCACTGCAGCAAGTGGTACGGCCAGGTCCTCGGGGTGTCCGACGTGAGCTGGCGGCTCGGCGGCGGCGTGATCGGCCTGCTCGGCCCCAACGGCGCCGGCAAGTCGACGCTGATCAAGATGATCGGCGGCCTGCTCCGGCCGTCGCGCGGCACGCTGACCGTCTACGGCCAGAACCCGTTCGACGACGTCGGCGTGCGGCGGCGCATCGGCTACGCGCCCGAGCACGAGAACACGTGGGACGAGCTGTCGGCGTTCGAGCTGGTCAGCGCGATGGCGCGGCTCGCCGGGGTGGCCGCCGGCAAGGCCGACCAGGCGGCCAAGGACGCGCTCGCCCACATGGGCATGACCGGCGCGATGTACCGCCGCGTGCGCGGGTTCTCCAAGGGCATGCGGCAGCGCACCAAGCTGGCGACCGCGCTCGCCCACGATCCGGACTTCCTGCTGCTCGACGAGCCGTTGACCGGCGTCGATCCAGTCGCGCGGGTCGACATCATCGAGCGCATCAAGCAGCTCGGCGCGGCCGGCAAGACAATCGTGGTCTCGAGCCACGTGCTCTACGAGATCGAGGCGCTGACCTCGGACATCCTGGTGATCTATCGCGGCCAGGTCCTCGCCGAGGGCAACGTCTACGAGATCCGCCGGCTGATCGATCGCCACCCGCACCGGATCCGCGTCGAGTGCGACCGGCCGCGGACGCTCGCAGCGGCGCTGGCGCGCGAGGACCACGTGGCGAAGATCAGCGTCGAGCGCAGCGCCGTGCTGATCGAGACGATCGACCCGGATCGCTGCTACGAGCAGCTCGCGACCACGGTGCTGGCCGAGGACCTCGCGGTGACCGCGCTGTCGTCGCCCGACAACAACCTCGGCGCGGTGTTCGAGTACCTGACCGGCGAAGGCGGGCGGCGATGACGCCCCTCCCCGCCACGGCGTGGTCCACCGTGAGGACGCTCGCCGGCGTCACGCTCAAGCGGCTCGGCCGCGGCAAGGCGCTGTGGATCGGCGCGATGATCGCCGCGCTGCCGGTGGTGTACGCCGCGATCGTGCACGCGGCCCAGCGCCTGGTCTCGCCCGACGACCTGTTCATCTTCCTGCGGCCGCTGCTGGCGCTGTTGCCGGCGATGTTCGTCGCTGCGTCGATCGGCGAGGAGATCGAGGATCGCACCAGCACGTACCTGTGGTCGCGCGCGATCGAGCGCTGGGCGGTGCTCGCGGGCAAGCTGTGCGCGCTGGCGCCGATCGTCATCGCGCTGATCGTCGGCGCGTGGCTGCTGTCGACCGAGATCCTGACCCGCGCCGCGCCGACCGTGGTGAGCTGCGTCGCGCTGGCCGCCGGCGCGCTGGTCGCGTCGCTGACCGCGGCCGGCATCGCGACCGCCGTGCCCAGGCACGGCATGGCGCTGACCATCGGCTACATGCTGGTCGACAACTTCGTGGGCGTGCTGCCGATCTCGCTGCGCACGATCTCGATCACGCACCAGACCCGCGTGCTGGCCCACCTCGAGGGCGGGCCGTTCGTGGTCGCCACGCCGGTGATCGCGCTGGCCGCGATCGCGGTGGTGTGGGGCACGATCGGCTTCGTGCGGATCCGTCGACTCGAGTCGTGACGCGGCTCAGACGTCGAGCGTGGCCGCGACGTCGTAGTCGCTGGCCTGCGTGATGCGCGCGCGGACCAGCGAGCCCGGCGCGACCTGGCGATCCGAGAGGTAGGTCACGCCGTCGATGCCGGGCGCCTGGCCATACCAGCGCCCCTCCATCAGGTACTCGTGCTCCGACGAGACGCCCTCGACGAGCACGTCGACCTCGCGCCCGACCATCGCCTCGTGGTGCGCGCGGCTGATCTGGCGCTGGATCTCCATCAGCGTCTGCTGGCGCTCGGCGGAGACCTCGGCGTCGACCCGGTTGGGCAGGATCGCCGAGACCGTGCCCGGCTCGATCGAGAACGTGAAGGCGCCGGCGCGATCGAACTTCGAGTCCGCGACGAAGCCGCACAGCTCGTCGAACTCGGCCGCGGTCTCGCCGGGGTGGCCGACGATGAACGTCGTGCGCAGGACGAGGTCGTCGATCCGGCTGCGCAGCTTCTGCACGAGCTCGCGCGTGATCCGGCTCGAGTGCCCGCGCCGCATGCGCTTGAGCATCGCGTCGCTGATGTGCTGCAGCGGGACGTCGATGTACTTGACGATCCGCGGCTCGCTGGCGATCACGTCGATCAGCTCGTCGTCGAACGCGCTGGGGAACGTGTAGTGCAGGCGGATCCACTCGACGCTGTCGACCTTGCCGAGCGCGCGCAGCAGCTGAGCCAGGGTCTGGCGCGCCTCGGGCGACGTGCCGGCGTCCCAGCCGTAGCGCGTCAGGTCCTGCGCGATCAGGTTGACCTCGACCACGCCCTCGCGGCCGAGCGCGGTGACCTCGGCGACGATGTCGGCGATGCCGCGGCTGCGCTGCGGCCCGCGCAGCTTGGGGATGATGCAGAACGCGCACGGCCGATCGCAGCCCTCGGCGATCTTGACGTAGGCGCTGTGGCGCGCGCCGATCCGCACGCGCGGCGCGTCGTGATCGTAGATGTAGCTCGGGGTCTCGGCGACCTGGATGACGGGCAGGCCCTTCTTCTTGCGCGCGGCGACGGTGCGCGCGCTCCCGAGGGCCTTGGCGATCGACGGGAAGTCCGACGAGCCCAGGATGTGATCGATCTCGGGGATGTCGTTGGCGAGCTCGTCAGCGTAGCGCTGCGCGAGGCAGCCGGTCACCACGAGCTTCTGCGCGCCGCGCTGCTTGTGCTGCGCCATCTCGAGGATGGTGTCGACGCTCTCTTCCTTGGCGGCGTCGATGAACGCGCAGGTGTTGATGACGATGACGTCCGCGCCCTCGGGCGCGTCGACCAGCGAGTGACCGGCCGCCTGGACCTGGCCGAGCATGAGCTCGGTGTCGACCTGGTTCTTGGGGCAACCGAGCGAGACGAAATAGATGCGTTGGCCTTCGGAGACCGTGGCTGGAAGACGGGTGGCCATCAGGGCGGGGCAGTCTGGTCCGCGCGCCGGACGGTGTCAACGCGCCAGATCGCGCGACGGGCGCGCGCGGTTGGAGGTCGCAGCCACCAAGCCGTTGCAATCATTGACGCCCGGGCGCACACGAGGCACCGTTTCCTCATGATCTGGGCCGCTCAGCTCGACGAGATTCCGGCGACGATCGCCGCCCGTCTCGACCTCCAGGAGGCGATGCGCTTCCTGCTCGAGCATCACGAGATCCCCGTCAAGGTGACCGAGGGCGGTGACCGGCGGGCGCGCCGCAAGGCGATCCTCGACTCGCTGTTCGCCGGGACGCTGACCCTCGAGGCCGCGATCGCCGAGACCGAGCGCCAGCTCGCGCGCGATGACTCGCCGCACCGCACGAGCAACCTGGTGTTCGCGTCGGGCTGGGCCAAGCGCCTGATCTACACGCACACCAACGTGTTCTATTGCTGGGCCGTGCTCGAGGCCCTGCTCGCCTCCAGCGCGACGCGCTGCTTCGTGCCGCACGCGACGACCGAGGCGAGCACCAGCGCCTGCTCGCGCCTGCTCGCGGGACGCGATCACGACGCCAAGGAGCTGCGCGATCGCCTGATGCAGTCGTACGTCGCGAAGCAGCCGGTGCGCGCGCCGCTCGTGCCGAACCATCCGCATTGCACGCACGTCGTGGCGCCGGTGCCGGCGCGCTGAGACGCGCGCGCGCAGCAGGTGCGTGATCACGAGACACCGACCTACGTACACGTCCCCCTCCCCGCGACGCGGCGGATCCGCTTGCGGTACGCAGCGATCTTGCCGACGATCACGCCGACCTGATGACCGCACCCTACCCGCTCGCGTGCTGGCTCCGTCGTTCGCTGTGCCTGATCGCGATCGCCACCACCGGCTGCGGCGACGACGGCGCCACCGCTGCCGGCGACGGTGGGCCGAAGCTCGATGGCGGCGCCACCGCCGTCGACGCGTCCGGCCCCGGAAGCGACGCGACGCAGCCGCAGAGCGGGCCGGCGGCGGGCAACCCCGACGGGCACTGCGCGGTGCCGGCCGAGGCGCGGCCCGAAGATGTCTCGAGCCCGCGCACGGTGATCGGCACCGGGACGCCGGCGAGCTGCACGGGCACGGCGTTCGTCGCGGCCGTCGCGCTGGGCGGCGTGATCACGTTCGACTGCGGCGCCGATCCGGTGACGATCACGCTGACCGCGACGGCGAAGGTGTTCAACGACACGGGGCCCAAGGTCGTGATCGACGGCGGCGGCAAGGTCACGCTGAGCGGCGGTGGCCGGGTCCGCATCCTGTATCAGAACACCTGCGATCCGGCGCAGCGGCCGACCTCGGCGAAGTGCAACGATCAGGAGACGCCGGCGCTCACGCTGCAGAACCTGACGTTCGTCGACGGTAGCGCCAAGGGCCTCCCCGACACCGACAACCTGGGCGGCGGCGGCGCGGTGTGGGTCCGCGGTGGCCGACTCAAGATCCTCAACAGCAGATTCTTCAACAACGTGTGCGACGACCTGGGCTCCGACGTCGGCGGCGGCGCGCTGCGCGTGCTCGACTTTCCGAGCAGCGGCGACAGCAGCACGCGCGCGGTGTACGTCGTGTCGAGCACGTTCGGCGGCGCGACGGGCTCTGGCAATCACTGCGCCAACGGCGGCGCGATCAGCAGCATCGGCACGTCGTACACGATCCTCAACAGCTTGCTCACCGACAACACCGCGGTCGGGCACGGCGCCAACTCCGGCGAGGGCGGCAACGGCGGCGCGATCTACAACGACGGCAACAAGTACACGCTGTCGCTGTGCGGCGATCGCCTCGAGCGCAATCACGCCAACGAAGGCGGCAGCGCCGTGTTCTACGTGAGCAACAACAAGACCGGGACGTTCGAGATCACCGACTCGGTCCTGACCCACAACCCCAAGGGCACGTTCGAGACCTCGGCGTATCCCGGCACGTTCATCATCGCCGCGCCGAACAATCCCAAGGTGACGCGCTCGACGATCGAGTAGCGCACCGCGACGCGGCGCGCTCACCTGGCGACGATGCGGCGGACGTCGAACGGCAAGGCGGGCGCGCCCTCGAGCAGGCCCAGGAAGTAGCCGAGCTGACCCTCGGTCGCGAAGTATGCGCCGTCGGTGACCACCACCGACGTCGGGCTGTCGAGGCCGTCGGCGAGCACCTTGCCCGTCGCCGCGTTGCCCTGGAGCGAGACCTCGGTGATCCGCCCCGCGCCCTCGGCGACGATCAGCGTGCCGCGCTCGCTGAGCCGCATGCCGTCGGGGCTCTGCAGCGCGGGCGTCACCGCGATCGACGTGACGGTGCCGGCCGTGCCGTCGGCCTGCACGGCGATGCGCAGCAGGCGCGCGTCGCTGAACGTGTTGACGTACAGGGTCGCGTCGCCGTCCCACACGATGCCGTCGGCTCCGAAGCCGCTGGCGCTCGACGGCGCGAGCTGTGCGTCGGTGCTGAACACGGCGAGCGCGCGCCCGCCGGGCGGCAGCACGTAGATCCGCCCCGCCGAGTCGGTGACATACAGGCGACGCGCCGGGCCGATCGCCAGATCGTTGCACACGCCGCCTTGCGGGAAGCCGTACGACGCCGCCTCGCCACCATCGGACAGCCGGTAGGCCACGACGCGCGGTGGGACCGCCGGCTGGGCGGCGAAGTCGTTCTCGCACGCGTAGAGCAGCCGGGCGTCGTCGTCGACGTACACGCCGGCGATGTTCTTGCCGCTGGCCACGAACGGCGCGGCGGTCTCCGAGCTCGGGCCGAGGCGCACGATGCCGCCACCGCCGAGGCTGCCGACATAGAGCGTCCCGTCGGCGGCGACGCCGAGGCTCTCGGGGTAGAACGTGGCGCCCGGCAGCGCGAGCACCGGACTGGTGGTCGTGCGCGACGGCAGGTGGCTGCTCGAGGCGCAGGCGGCGAGCAGCACGGGCAGGACGAAGGTCGGCTTGAGTTGCATGTCCAGCACGATGCGGATCGCGCGGCCGCCGCGGAACCTCGTCGGCGGACGAGCACTTGTGACGCCCAGGCACAGATCGCCGCGGCCGCGCGGCGGGCCGACGTGCTAGCCAAGATCGAGATGATCGACCGGCCTGAATCGATCCGCGAGATGGCGGCGCTGGTGGCGACCGTCGCGTCGGGCTCGTTCTCGCGCGCGGCGCGCAAGCTCGGCATGACCCCGTCGGGCGTCAGCAAGCTGGTCGCGCGCCTCGAGCGCCGGCTCGGCGTCCAGCTGCTGGCGCGCACGACGCGCGCGATGCAGCTCACCCAGGCGGGCGCGTTCTATCACGATCGCGCGGCGCGCTTGCTCGACGACATCGAGGGCCTCGAGCGCGACCTCGAGGGTCACCACCGCCACCCGCGCGGCCACCTGCTGCTCACCGCGCCGACCGTGTTCGGCGAGGCGCTGATCATGCCCGTGGTCATCGCGTACCAGCGGCGCTACCCCGACGTCACCGTCGCGCTCGAGCTCACCGATCGGCTGGTCGACGTCGCCGGCGAGGGCTTCGACGTCGCGATCCGGATGACCGATCGGCCGCCCGAGGCGTTCGTCGCGCGCAAGCTGGGCGACGACGTCCGCACGCTGTGCGCCAGCCCCGGCTACCTGCGCAAGCACCGCGCGCCGGCGACCCCCGACGACCTCGCCCACCACCGCTGCATCACGTTCGTGATGCCGAGCGGGCCGAACCCTTGGTACCTGCGGCGCACGCTCGACGGGCCGATCGAGCCAGTGCTCGGCGCGCGCTCCCTCGAGCTCAACAACACCGCCGCGGTGCACCAGGCCGTGCTCGCCGGCCTCGGGATCGCCGATCTGCCGATCTACCTCGTCGAGGACGAGCTCGCGGCGGGTCGGCTGGTCTCGCTGCTCGCGCCCTACGTGCCGGTGCGCCGCACGATCTACGCGATCTACCTCGCGTCCCGCCTGGTGCCGGCGAAGACCCGCGCGTTCCTCAAGGTGCTCGCGACGAGCTTCCGCAGCCGGCGCGCCACCGTCGACGACGATCACGGGGCCTGACCAGCGCGTTACTCGTAGGTCGACCAGGCGAGCGCGCCGGCGAGGATCAGGATCACCTCGGCCGCCTCGACCTGATCGGTGTCGCGGCCGGCGCGCGTGACTGCGAGCAGCCCCGGCAGCAGCGGGCGCACGTCGCCGTCGGGATCGAGCCGGCGCAGCGCGCGCGCGGCCCGCACGCGCAAGGTCGGCGAGCCGAGCTGGCGCACGAGCACGCCGCGGCCCGCCGGATCCTTGAGCTGCGCGAGCGCGTCGGCCGCGAACGCGTTGAAGTGCTCGTCGCCCAGCATCTCGCGCAGCGCGGGCGCCACGTCGGCGTGGCCGGCGATGCCGAGCGCGATCGTCGCGCGCGCCCGGTCGTCGGCGAGCGCCTTGGGATCGGCGCGCAGCTGCTCGAGCGCCTTGACCGCGTGCGGCTCGGCGAGGTGCGCGAGGTGCTCGGCGGCGCCGAGCCGGCGCTGGCTGACCCCGAGCAGATCCGTCAGGTGGGGGACCGCGCGGGCGTCGCCCAGCAACGCGAGCAGGCGGGCTGCCTCGTCGCGGACCTCGGCGCGCGAGGCCAGCGCGGTCCCGAGCGCATCGCTGCCGCGCTTGTCGTGCCCGCGCGCGAGCGAGTATGCGAGGTCGAGCCGCGCGATGTCGCTGGTCTCGACCGCGGTCGCGGGACCGGCCGAGCCGGCCGCGGGCTTGGCCAGCCCGAGCTGACGCGCGAGCATCTCGCGCGCCGCCGGATCCTCGGTGCGCGCCAGGGCCGCGGCGGCGAGCCGGGACACCCGTGGCGAGGTCGCCGCCATCGCGGCCCGCAGCGTCGAGCTCGCCTGCTCGACCGCCGCCGCGGGCTCGATCGCCGGAGGCGCGGGCGGAGGTGGCGGCTCGGCGACCTGCGGCGGTGGCGGCGCGCTCTGCGTCGCGGCCGGCGGGCTGGCCATCGTGAAGTGATAGATCGCGTAGCCGCCCGCGGCGAGCACCGCCAGCACGAGCAGCATCAGCGGCGCGCGGCTCTTGCGCACCGAGACGATCTCCTCGTCGTCGTCCGCCGCGTGCGTGACCGGCAGCGCCGGCACGGGCGCCGTGCCGCGGCCCGCCTCGACCGGTGCGCGGACCGCGCCGGACTTCTCCTTGTCGGCGGTCCAGAACGCCGCGATCGGAATCTCGTCGGGGTGCTTGGCGCGCGGCTCGGTGCGATCGGCGCGCGCCGGCACCGCGGCCGAGCCCGGCTCGCGCACGATCTCGATCACCGGCCCGCTGTCGAGCGTGATCGGCACGCCGGGCGCCGGCGAGATCGGGCGCGGCGGCCCCGCCGAGATGTCGGGCGTGGCGCGCAGCCCGACCGGCGGCGTCGCCGTGCGCGCCGGCACACCGACGGGCGGCGTCGCGCTACGGGTCGGAATCACCGGCGCGCCGATCGCCTTGTCGCGGCACTCGGCCGAGCAGTACGCGACGACCTTGCCGTCACGCACGCTGACGAAGCGCGAGCGCAGCGAATCGACTGCCTTCTGGCAGACCGGACAGGTGGTGGTCATGGGAGGGCCAGTACCGCGTCTTCCCCGAGCTCGGCGATCAACCGATCGATGTACGCGACCAGATGATCGCGCCGCGCGATGATCGCGCGGATCTCGACGCGTGTCAGCAGCGGACCCAGCAGGTCGTCCTCACCACCGATGGCGGCGGTCAGCGCCTCGACGGTGAGCAGCCGCAGCTTGTCGACCAGCGCGCGCGGAAACACCTGGATCCGGTACAGCTTGGACAGGTTCATCGCGTGACCGATGGTGTACTGCGAGAACGACAGCGTGTTGTCCATGAAGTACAGCGTGCGGTTGTCCGGCGAGCCCTCGGTGTTGTTCCCACTCCAGCGGTCCGAGTTGTCGATCACGACGTCGAACAGGATCACGGTCGCGATCTGCGCGAGCAGCGGCGCGAGCTCGGCGGGGATCGCGGCGCCGGCCTGCAGATACCCGGTCCACAGCGCCTGGCCCTCGGGCTCGTCGATCAGGTGGCCGCCCATGCGGACCAGCTTGATCTCCGGGATCCACCACGAGACTTCACCGACCAGCATGCCCTTGCGCGCGATCGCCTCCTCGTTGATCCGCGCGGCGCCGAGCTCCCGGCTCGCCGGCGCGAGCGCGGCGATCACGTCGCTGACCGCGAACGCCGCGCTCCGGGCCGGCGCGACGTGGCCGATGCCGAGCAGGCGATCGATGCGGTACGCGGCGATCTCGCGGCGCGGATCGGACTGCGGGTGGGTCTGCAGCGGCTTGAACGCGGCGCGCGCCCCCGACGCGAAGTCGAGGCGCAGCGACAGCGACGTGCCGCCGTGGTTGAGCTTGGCCTTGACCAGCGGCGTCGCGGCGATCGGCGCGAGCAACTCGGCGTCCGACGGGCCGAACACGCTGTCGGGCGCGCGCGGCGCGATCGCGAGGTTGGCGTGCTCGAGCGGCACCAGCCGGGCGCGCGGCGCGAACACCGGCGGGGTCGACGCGGCGGCCTCGCGGCTATGGAGATACTCACCGGCGAGCGCCGAGCCGCGCGACGCCGCAAGCCACACGCCGCCCACCGCGCCGGCCGCCAGGGCAAGCTCGAGCGCGATGCACGTCCCGAGTCGCACGCCCGAAAACTATCACGCCGACGGAACCGACCGCAAAATCACGTCGTTCGCCGGCTACTCGGCGGTCTCGGCGCGGTCCTCGATGACGTAGGCCGGCTTGCGATGCCGGGCGGTCGGCACGTGCTTCTCCCAGCACGTCACCGAGCAAAAACGCAGCTTCATACGCCCCGTGTTGCACGACGCCACCGTGCACCGCACCGCCGACGTGCCCGGCGGGATCAACTTGCGGCACGTGGCACAGACCAGGCTGGCCATGCACCGGTGGTAGCACGAGCAGCCGACGCGCGCGCGCTTCGATAAGCACTTCGGCACCGCGGCCGGCCCGGCGGGCGTCAATCCGACGTGAGGAGCGCCTCGACCACCGTGGCGAGATCCGCGCCGTTGCCGCGCACGACCTCGCGGATCACGCCGTGGCGATCGATCACCACGGTGTGCGGGATCGACGTCACGCCGTAGCGCTCGCTGGTGTCGCCGTCGTCGGCGAGCAGCGCCAGCGCGTAGCCGCGCTGATCGAACAGCGCCCGCGCGCCGGCCGGATCGTCGAGGTTGATCGTCAGCACCGCGACCTCGGGGTGGGCGCGCGCGAGCTGATCGAGCCGCGGCATCGACGCCAGGCACGGCTTGCACCACGTCGCCCAGAAGTCGATCACCGTGACCTTGCCGCGCGACGCCGCCAGCGTCACGCGCTCGCCGAGCGCGCCGGCCGGGCCGATGCGCGGCAGCGCGATCGCGGGCGCCTCGTCGCCGGTCTTCATCGGCTTGACCAGCTCGAGGTTGTCGCGGATCCAGACGATCTGCATCGCGACCCCGAGCGCCGCGACCGCGGCGACGATCCAGCCGACCCGGCGCGCCCGGGCGACGACCTCGGCGGGCGGCGCCGGCACGCGCTGCGGGGCGATCCGCGCCGGCCGGACCGCGAGCGCGATCAGCGTGCCCATCCAGCCATAGGACAGCCCCGACAACAGCCAGCCCACCGCGCTCGGCACCGCGGCGACGCCGGCGGTCCGCACGGCGACCGTCGCGCCGAGATCGACGAACAGCAGCGCCAGCGCGGCGACGCACGCGAGGTCGAACGCGCGGCCGAGGTTCCGGCGCGACCCGGCGAGCGCGAACACCGCGATCGCGCCGAGCAGCAGCAGGCCGAGGTCGACGGTGAGCGCGCCGGTCAGCACGCGGACCGCGGCGCGCAGCCCCAGCCCGGGTGACACCGCGGCGCCGAGCCAGATCGCGCTCGCGAGGCCGCGCAGGTGGGTGGCGGCGAGCAGGATCAAGATGACGAGGATCAGATCAGAGCCCGACCGGCCAACATGGTTGCGATCGGTGGCGACGGTCAGCGCCCACCGCGGGTGCGTGATCGCGAGGCCGATCCGCGCGAACAGGCCAGGCGCGCGCTCGGCCGCGGGGCGCAGCGGCGCCGCCATGCCGGACTCGGGGGGCGTGGCCGCGGGCCGCGCGCTGGGCTCGAGCGACGCGCTCATCCCTTGCCGCCTCGCTGCGCCACGAGCTTGCGCGCCTGGGCGGCCACCGCCGACGGGATGCCCTTCGATTTGCTGAGGTTCACGAGATCCTTCTGGCGCAGGAACGGCAGGAACCGCGTCACGGTCGCGATCGGCGCCTTGGGGTTGCGGCACAGCGAGGCCTTCACGGCGTACTTCTTGGTCCATTCACCGCGCTTGCAGATCTCGCCGATAACCGAGACGTCGAGCGACGAATTCCTGGCATACGCCGCCGCCTCGTTGTCGGTTACGCCGGGCGACTTGATCGCCGCCATCGCGACGACCTTGGCCGGATCGCGCACCGCCTCGCCGCGAATGAACGCGTCGCCCAGCGTCGCGGCGCGGATCTTGGCGGACATCGGCAGATCGCGAAACGGGATCCGCGTCAGCACGATCCGGCCGCCCTCGATCACCGTCGACTGGTTGAACCCGAGCAGCTGGCGCTCGCCGGTGCGCAGCAAGGTCAGCGTCGCGCGCGCGTCGTCGATCTCGACCAGCAGCCACTGCGGCGCGACCTCGGGCACCTTGGCGTCGCAGGTCGGCGCCGAGCCGAGCGTCATCCGCGTGCGCCGCAGCGGCACGCGGATGGTGCCGAACTGCGGCCGGCTGATCTGGAGCTCGAGCATGCGCTGGTTGACCTTGGACTCGATCGGCTCGTCGTCCTCGGGCGGCGGCTGGTCGGCGTCGCCCGTGGTCAGCGCGCTGTCGTCGCGCGCGCTCAGCACGTTGTCGAACACCTCGTCGTCGATCACCTCGGTCGGCGCGGCCTCGCCGGTCAGCGCCCGCGCCATCTCGTCCCACGCCGCGAGGCCGGGCACGCGGACGTTGTTGCGGATCGCGAGCTCGACCACGCGATCGATCGTCGACATCCGCGCGCGCCGGTTCATGTACATCGCCGCGATGATCTCGGGGTGGCGCAGCAGGCGCTGCTCGTTCTGCGCGATCTGGTCGACCTCGCGCGACCCGGCGCGCGCCGCGAGCGTGGCGATCGTGGTGTCCGCGACCGCCGGGTTCATCGCGATCGCGTCGAACACCGCCGGCTTGTCGGCGATCAGCTCGGCGAAGAAGTCGAGCACGCGCGGATCGATCGACGGCGCCGCGAGCGTGCCGGCGAGCAGCTTCTCGGGCAGCGCCGCCGCGGTCGAGCGCGCCGACTGCGAGACGTTGGACTCGCCGTCGAGCGACAGCTGGTAGAGCACCGCGACCTGGTCGACCGGCGCGAGCGGCAACAGCCCGCGCGCGGCCATCGTGCGCCCGGGGCCGGGGCCAAGCGCGCGCTGCGCCGCGGCCGACAGCTGGGTGACGTCGAGGGGGGTGTGCTGGCTCATGCGTTTCGTTGATACAAGATCTTGAGGCCCTTGAGGGTGAGCAGCTCGTCGGTCGCTTCGATCGTGCGGGTCTCGGTCGCGATCAGCGGCGCCAGGCCGCCGGTCGCGATGCAGCGCGCGGTGAAGTCGATCTCGCCGCGGATGCGATCGACCAGCGCGTCGACCATGCCGGCGTAGCCGTAGACCAGGCCGGCCTGCATCGACGCCACCGTGTTGCGGGCGACGACCTTGCTGGGGCGCGCGAGCTCGACGCGCGGCAGCTTGGCGGCGTGCTCGTAGAGCGCCTCGCTGCTGATCGTGATGCCGGGCGCGATCACGCCGCCGAGGTACTCGCCCTTGGGCGACACGACGTCCCACGTCGTGGCGGTGCCGAAGTCGACCACGATGCAGCCCGCCCGGATCTCCTCGTAGGCGGCGACCGCGTTGACGATGCGATCGGCGCCGACCTCGCGCGGGTTCTCGTACAGGATCGGCATGCCGGTCTTGATCCCGGCGCCGACGACGAGCGCCGGCGCGCCGGAGTGGCCCTTGAAGAACTGCTGTAAGCCGAACAGCGTGGGCGGCACGACCGAAGAGATGATCCCGGCGGTGATCGAGCGCCACGGGATGCCGGCCATGTCCATCAGGGTCTTGAGCAGTACTGCGTACTCGTCCGACGTACGCTGCGCCACGGTTTGAATGCGCCAGTGCGCGGCGAGCTCGCCATCGCGAAACACCCCGAGCACGGTATTCGTATTCCCGACATCGACGGCAAGCAGCGCGGTCATCGACCCGAATGGTAGCTCGCCGTTGGCGACCGTAGTAGGCTCGGCCCACAACCTATGCGTTCCCCCTCGAAGATCTTGGCGTTGACCGTGTTGGCGGCCACTCTGTCGATCACAGCGCTCGGCGCGTGCGGAGGCGGCTCGGACTCGGCGCCGGGGCCGCTGGGCAAGCACTTCGACGACATGTACATCGCGGCGATCCCGCTCGATCAGAAGCAGTCGATGGTGCAGAGCCAGAACGACTGGTCGCTCGCCAAGATGCAGAACGCCAAGGCCGACGCCGACGTCAGCGACGCGACGACGCAGCTCTCGATCGTGCGCAACGATCACAAGGCCGCCAAGCTCGGCGTCGAGTCGGCGGTCGCCAGCAAGAAGGCGGCGGACGCCTCGGCGGACAAGAGCCGCATCAACCAGGCGACGAAGGAGCTGCACGCCGCGGAGGGCCTCGCGAAGGCGGCCGAGGCGCGCATCAAGTACTTCGACGCGTATCGCAACTACCTCCTGAAGGTGCAGCGCCACGCGCAGGAGAACATGTACTGGCGCGAGGCGCAGTACGAGAACGCCAAGGCGAAGCTCGGCGAGAAGAATGGCATCTCGCCCAAAGGCGTGTCGTTCGAGGCGTTCAGCAAGCAGGAGCACGATCGCGCCGGCCGTGAATCGTCGGCGCGCGGCCGCGTCGACGACGCGCGCGACAAGGCGAAGTCGGCGCGCGACCGCTGGCGCAGCGCGCAGGAGTCGGCGGATCGCGACAACGGGCACTCCACCGACTTGCCCGATCCGATGGCCAAGTCGTAGCTGAGGGAGATGAGATCGCGAGTGCTTCGGATCGGGCGCGCATGACGGCGGAAGCCGGCGACGCCGCGCGGATCCTCGTCGTCGATGACGAGCGGGTGATCCGCGAGATCCTCGCCGAGTTCCTCACGCTCGAGGGGTTCTCGGTCCACACCGTGGAGGACGGTGAGAAGGCGCTAACCGAGCTGCGCCTGCGGCCCTACGATCTGTTGATCACGGATCTCAAGATGCCGCGGCTCTCGGGGCTGCAGCTGCTCGAGCGCATCGAGGCCGAGCGGCTCGGCGTGCTGACCGTGCTGATGACCGGGTTCGGCACCGTCGAGACGGCGATCGAGGCGATGAAGAAGGGCGCCTACGATTATCTGCTGAAGCCGTTCAAGGTCGAGGAGGTGATCCACGTCGTGCGACGCGCGCTGTATCGCCAGCGCCTCCAGGCCGAGAACATCCGGCTGCGCGAGGCGCTGACGATCTACAAGGTCTCCGAGGCGATCGCGCTGTCGCACGACATCGACCACATCCTCGACGTCGTGCTGCGCGCGGCGATCGACGAGGTCAAGGCCGACGTCGCGACGCTGCACCTGCTCGACGCGCGGACCGGCACCTACGAGGAGCGCGTCAAGGTCGTCGCCGCCGACGGCAAGAGCCACGGCCTGCCCTCTCCCGCGTTCACCGTGATGACCGAGCAGTTCGCGCTCGGCTCGCCGATCCTCGCGCATGGCGGCAAGGCGAGCCGGTTCTTCACCGAGCACACCGCGCCCTCGGCGCTGTCGTCGTTCGTCGCGGTGCCGCTCCAGGTCCGCGGCATGATGGTCGGCGTGCTCAACGTGTTCTCGTTCACGCCGGGCAAGAAGTTCGACGAGGGCCACCGCAAGACGCTGTCGGTGCTCGCGTCGCGCGCCGCCAGCGCGATCGACAACGCGCGGCTGTACGGCGAGCTGCGGGCCTCGAACGACAGCCTGACCCGCGCGAACCTCTCGCTCGAGGACATGTTCCAGCAGACCGTCGCCGGGTTCGCGCAGGCGCTCGAGGAGAGCGACCTGTACACGCGCGGCCACTCCGAGCGCGTCGCCGTGTACTCCGAGATCCTCGCCCGCGGCCTCACGCTGCCCGAGGTCGAGGTCAGCCGGATCGTGCAAGCCGGCGTGATGCACGACGTCGGCAAGATCGGCGTGCGCTACGACATGCTGAACAAGCCCGGCAAGCTCACGCCGGAAGAGGTCGCGGTGTTTCGCCAGCACCCCGAGAAGGGCAAGCGGATCCTCGAGCCGGTGCCATGCCTGCACGGCCTGATCGATGGCTGCTGGTGTCACCACGAGTGGTTCGACGGCGGCGGCTACCCGCGCGGCCTGCGCGGCCACGACATCCCGCTGGTCGGTCGCGTGGTCGCGGTGGCCGATGCCTATGATGCGATGACATCGGATCGCGCGTACCGCCGCGCGCTGCCGCATGAAGTTGCGATCGGTGAGATCGAGCGCTGCGCCGGCACGCAGTTCGACCCCGAGCTCGCCGAGGCGTTCGTGCGCTTCCTCGAGACCTGGCGGCTCGGCATGCGCGAGCGCGGCCAGGGCTCCCTTATCCCGCGATAGCGCGCTCGCGCTGGGTGAAACTCGCTATACTGCCGGCACCCGATGAGTCTAGGGGTTTCGGGGAAATACCGCCTGGATCGGCGACTGGGCGGGGGCGGGATGGCCGAGGTCTTCGTCGGCTCGGTCGCCGGCGCGGAGGGCTTCTCGCGCAAGGTCGCGATCAAGCGCGTCCTGCCCGGCTACTCCGACAACCCCGGGTTCGCGAAGATGTTCGTGTCCGAGGCGCAGATCAGCTCGCAGCTGGTGCACCCCAACATCGTCTCGGTGGTCGACTTCGATCGCGACAGCGAGGGCCGGCTGTTCCTCGTGATGGAGCTGGTCGACGGCAAGGATCTCAGCGCGCTGATCGAGACCGGGCTCCTGCCGCCGGCCGCGGTCGTGTTCGTGATCGCCGAGGTCCTGCGCGGCCTGGGCTTCGCGCACGATCTGCCGATCGGCACCGGCATGCGCGGCATCGTCCACCGCGATATGTCGCCGCACAACGTGCTGATGTCATGGGAGGGCGCGGTCAAGGTCTCGGACTTCGGCATCGCCAAGGCGCGCGCCGCGAGCGAGGCGACCGCGTCGGTGTTCATCAAGGGCAAGCCGGCGTACATGAGCCCCGAGCAGGCCAACGGCCAGGCGCTCGACGGCCGCAGCGATCTGTTCGCGGTCGGCGTGATGCTGTGGGAGATGCTGGTCGGTCAGCGCCTGTTCACCGCCGAGGACACCCGCGCGACGTTGGCCGCTGTGCTGTTCGGCCAGATCCCGCGGCCACGCTCGGTGCGGCCGGCCGTGCCCAAGGATCTCGAGCGCGTGACGATGAAGCTGCTCGAGCGCGATCTGGCCGCGCGCTACGGGAGCGCCGACGAGGCGATCGACGACCTGATGGCGTGCAGCGACGCGCCACGCAGCGGCCGCGAGCTGCTCAAGACGACGCTCGCCAAGCGGTTCCCCAAGAGCGCGCCGGTGCGGCAGAGCGCCGCCCGCAGGCGGGTCGCGGCCCCCATCGATGGAACCGCGCCCCCATCCGGGGGCGCTGCCGGCCGGGGGCATGCCCCGTCCGTCGACGCGCCGGCGCCGATCAAGCGCACGCTGCCCGACAGCGCGGGCGGCCCGGTCGCGACCCCGGCGCCCACCAAGCCGGGGCTCGAGACCGTGATGTCGGCCGAGACCGCGACGATGGACGTCCGGCCGGCGGCGCAGGTGCCCGAGCGGCGCACCCGCCTGCTGCCGATCGTGATCGCCGTCGCGATCATCAGCGCGGTCCTGGGCTTCATCGTGGTGTGGCAGACCCGAGCGCCGACGCCCGTCGAGGCCGATGATGCCGCGTCGTCGCCCACGGACGCGGCAGGCGGTGTGCAACCGGTGCGCGATGCCCGCTGAATGCCAGAACTCGCCACACCGGTAGAACAATGGAAACAAAAGTTCATCCCGGTCCCCGACGGTGTGATCATGCGAGCCGGAAACGACAGCCCTCGGCAGAGATCCCATGACGATCAACAACTGGACGCGCTGACATGCGCATCGCCCTCTGCTTCGCGATCCTCGTTGCGCTGGGCTCGACCGCCCGCGCCGGCGACGACGTCGGTGTCGTCGTGGACGGCGACTCGCAGCCCCAGCTCACCGCGCAGCTCGCCGACTGGCTGACGCGCCACGGCTATCGCCCGGAGCTGTCGCCGCTGCCGCCCGACACCGTATCGCTGTTCACCGATGTGATGCGGGTCGACGACCAGGCCGCCGGCCGCGCGATCCTCGACAAGCACAGCAAGACGCGCAACACGGTGTACGTGCGCATCAACATCAAGACCAAGGCGACAACCGGCGCGCGCGACGTGACCGTGACGGTGTACTGGCTGGTCAACGGCCGCGACGCCACGTCGCAGAAACAGGACTGCGAGCGCTGCACGGATCAGCTGCTGCGCAGCGCGATCGATGACGTGATGAGGAAGCTGCTCGGCGGCGGGGCGCAGGGCCACGTCAAGCTCAAGTCGAGCCCGCCCAAGGCGCGCATCACCATCGATGGCCAGCCGATCGGCGTCACGCCGCTCGACTGGGACCTGCCGAGCGGCAAGCACTCGATCGCGATGGACAAGGCGGGCTTCAAGACCGAGGCGCGCGAGGTCGTGATCGCCAGCGACAAGCTCGAGCTCGTCGTGATGACGCTCGAACCGGCCGTGGCGAGCGACACCACCGATCGGCCGTCGCTGGCGCCGCCGATCGCGACCCTCGTCCTGGGCGCGGCGGCGATCGGCGTCGGCGCGTACCTGTTCGCGATCGACGAGGACGAGACCGGCGACAAGCCGACGTATAAGGACAGCGCGCTCGCCGGCGGTGTGGTCGCCGCGGGCGGCGCGGCCGTCGCGATCGTCGGCGCCGTCTGGTTGTACAAGACCCACCAGGCGCGGTCGCAGCCGGTGGCTGCCATCACGCGTGACACTGCCTACATCGGCTGGCTCGGGCATTTTTGATCATCGCGCCGGCCAGCGTGGCCGGTGTATCTCAAAGTCTGGAGGAGCTCCCCATGCCTCGCTACCCGTCCTCGATCGTTGCTCTCGTCGCCGCCGTCCTCGTCTCGGGCGTCGGCCTGTCCGGCTGTGAGAAGAAGGACACGCTGTTCTGCGACACGCATCCGCAGAGCGCGATGTGCTTCGTCGAGCCCGACGCGCGCATCGACCCCGACGCCCCCGGACCGTGCGAGAACAACGCCGGCTGCAAGCTCGCCACGGCGCCCGTCTGCGACCTGTCTGGCGGCGACGGCGTGTGCGTGGTCTGTACCGCCACCGATCATCAGCTGTGCACCGGCACCACGCCGATCTGCAACACGGGCCACACCTGCGAGGCGTGCGACAGCAACGCCGACTGCCCACTCTCCGATCTGTGCTTGCCGACCGGCGCATGCGCGGCCGAGACCGACATTGCCTATGTCGTCGCTGGCAGCCCTGCCAATACGATGTGCAGCAAGGCTATGCCCTGCCCTCAGATCATGAATGGCCTCACCGCCGTCACCGGCGGCGCGCCGCGGCCCTACGTCAAGGTCAGCGGCAGCTTCGACGAGGAGGTGACGATCGATCACAGCGTCATCATCCTCGCCGCCCCGGACGCGCAGCTGACGCGCACGAGCGATGGCGCAATCGTGACCGTCAACAACGCTAGTGTCGTCGAGATTGATGATCTGATCATCACCAAGTCGAAGTCGGGGTCTGGTCTGGTCACGACCGGCATGGCCGCCGTGACGCTGAAGCGCGTCACGCTGTCCGAGAACAAGGGCAACGGCATCACGTGCGCCGGCCAATCGATGGTCGTGTCCGGCTCGACGGTGACCAAGAACGAGCAGACGGGCATCGACTGCGGAGGCACCTTGACCGTGACCGGCTCGATGATCTCCGACAACCAGGCCGGCGGGATCATCGCCGTGGGGGGCTCGTTCGAGATCACGAACAACTTCATCGTCGAGAATGGCGACAAGGACGATTCGCTCGTGGGCGGTGCCGTGCTGAACCCATTGTCAGGGACGACGAATCACTTCGAGTTCAACACCGTCGTCGACAACCACGTAAAGATCAGCGGGCTTGCCAAGGCCGGCGGCGTTGACTGTGAAATCGCCGGGTTTCTCGCGCCCAACAACATCATCGCTCGCAACGATGTCAACGCGAACGTGAATGCGTCAAACGCCAACTTCGCCGGTCCGTGCACCTACCCGACCTCGACCCTCGCGACCGACGTGCCTATGCTGCACTTCGTCGAGCCCACCGCCAATCCGCGCAACTATCACATCCAGGCTGGCAGTGTTGCGATCGGGAACGCGACGACCCTGACTACGGTCGTCGTCGACTTTGACGGCCAGTCGCGGCCGACTGGGGACGCCAACGACCAGGGCGCCGACGAGCTCGTCGGGCCGGGGCAGTGACCGGGCCGCGGTAACCGGCGCCCTTCGACGACGCGGCGCGTCTCTCAGCCGTGCAACTACCAGGTCTCGTCGATCACGCTGGTCTTGTCAGCCGTCACGGTCACGGTGATCGTCTTTTCGTGTGCGTCGTTCTTGAGCCGCACCCTGTGCGCTCCGACCGCAAGCTTCGCGCGAACCGGCGCTTGCCCGAACGACCTGCCGTCGATCCAGACCTCGGCCCATGGCAGAACGACGACGTTGAGCCGACCGGTGGCGCTTGTCACGGCTGGTGGCGCGGTGGCGCTGGCATCGGAGATGCCGGCATCGATGACAACAGGTGCCGCGATCTCCGGCGGGGCTGCTGCCGCGCGTGATGCATCGAAGATCGCGGCATCCAGCGTCGCCGCGTCTACAACCGACGCGGCCTCGCTCGCATCCGGTCGCACGTCGGCAGCCGGTGCGACCGAGGACATGACGCCAGCATGTGTCGGTACCGCAACCCTTCGGCGGCCCCTCGGGTTGACCAAGACGATCGCCGTTGCAGTGATCGCTGCCAGGCACAGGCCGAACGTGATCGGGCCACGCAGCTTGCGCGACCGACGCATGGGCGCGGAGACCTGACTCGCAGACGCTCCGAGGGTGCTCATCGGCGCGCTCGGCGCCAGGTGCACGGTACCTCGTAGCTCACGATGCGGCAGCTCGCCATGGACCGTCGGCAAGGCGAGCGGCAAGCGATCCGACGACCGCATGGGCGCCGGCACGGCGATGCCGTGAAGCAGCTCGTCGGCGTAGCTCCTCAGCACTTCGATGCCGCTCGGCGCCTCCGGACTCCCCGGAGTTGCCTCGGCGAGCAGCAGGGCGAGCTCGCGTGCGCTGCTCGGGCGCCGACCGGGCTCGAGCTCGAGCGCCATGAGCATGGCCTTCGCGAAGCCCGGCGTGATCGCCGGATTGAAGCGCCGCGGATCGACCACCGCGCGAGACATCATCCGGTGAAAGATCTCGGGGCCGGAGAGGAATGCCTGCGGGCCGCCATCATCCTGGTAGGGAAACCGGCCGGTGGCCATCTCGTAGACGATCGCCCCGATCGCCCAGAGGTCCGATCGATGGTCGACCGCTGCGCCGCGATGCTGCTCCGGCGCCATGTACTGCGGCGTACCGATCACGGCGCCGGTCTTGGTGACGAGCCCCGCGTTGTGACCCAGCTGCGCGACGCCGAAATCGAGCAGCACGGTGCGGTACGGATCGCCCTTGACGGCCGTCAGCAACAGATTGTCCGGCTTGAGATCGCGGTGGATGATCTGGCGATCGTGCGCCGCCTGCAAACCATTGAGGGCCTCGCCGATCACATGCACGATCAGCCGCTGATCCAGCGGCGCCGTTCGCGCCGCCAGGAACGCCGACAGCGTCTGGCCTTCGAGGTACTTCATGACGAGGTACCAGGGACCGCGTCCTTCGACCTGATCGACGTGCGAGATCTCGACGACGTTGCGATGGCCGATCGCGCCGGCCGCGCGCGCCTCGTTGAGGAAGCGCTGGACGATCATGTCGTTGTTCGACAGCTCGTCGTGCAGCATCTTGAGCGCGTGCCGCGTGCCGATCACGGCGTGCTCGACGAGCAGCACCTTCCCCATGCCGCCCTCCCCGAGCAGCGCGAGCACACGGTACTGTCCGATCCGGCTACCGATCATCACAGACGCCTCGCACGGAGACGCCGCGCGACCGTCCGCAGTATGCGCGATGTTCGCGCGCGATCGGACGTCGCGAGCGCTGGCACGAGCGATCGGCGTGGCGCAATATGCGGCACCGTCGGGATTGTGGTTGACGCTCGCGACACCAAACATGCAGATCGTGGAGCTTGTCGAGGCCCACACGTAGGGGGAGCCGATGAATCATCGGAGAGTCAAATTGCTGGCAACGCTCGTCATCGCGAGCTGCCTTCTGAGCTTGCCGGCGCGCGCAGACATCCTGATCGAGTCGCACCGGGACCGCCGCCCAGCCGATGCGGACGCGGTCCTGGCCGCGTTTCGCGCCGAGCTCGCAACGGCCAGCGTGACCGTTCAAGCCGCCGATGTGGTCGCCGCTGCCGGCGATCAGCTGCCGCTGCCTGGCAACGCGGATCCTCGCCTCCGACCCGACTATACGAGCGAGCTCAGCCGACGGGTGGAGCTCGGGATGAAGCAGGTAGGTCACGCCGAGTACGCAGCTGGGCTGGCCACGCTCGAGGACGTGCTGGCGCGCGCGAGGGCGAACGCGGCTGCCGTGGCAACCGACCCTTCGTCGCAAGCCTGGCTGACCAAGGCCTACGCGGTGATGGCGTTCGCCCAGCTCCGGCTCCAGCGCCCCGACGCTGCGACCGAAACCGTCACGGAGCAGATCCGCAGCTTCCCCGAGGATCCGATCGGCATGATCTACGGGCCCGTCGTGGCGACGCTCTCGGATCGCGTACGCAAGACGCTGGACGCCGCGCCGCACGGCGACCTCCGGATCGTCGTCACGCAGCCGGACGTGCAGATCTTCGTCAACGATCGCCTGCGTGGCAGCGGCCGTAGCCTCGCGACCGCGGTCCCCGGCGTGTATCGACTGCTATTGTCTCGAGGAGGGTTGTCGCGGCGCTACTCGGTGCGCGTGGTCCCGAACAAGAGCGCTGATCTGTACGTCGACTGGGACGCCGATGCCGCCTTCCGCACGACGGACGGCTGGATCGGTTTCGTGTGGTCGCTCGATCAAGAGGACCGGATCGCCGCTGCCGTGACGCGCTATGCGCGCGGCTCGCGCCAGCACGACATCCTGGTCGCGGGCATCGTCGAGCGCTCCGGACATCGCATCCTGGTCGGCACGCTGTTCGAGAAGAGAACCGGCGCGCTGTTGCGCAGCAAGGCGGTCGTGCTCGATCGCGACCCGGCCGCTTGCCAGCGAGCCCTCGCGCAGTTTCTTCTGACCGGTAGCTCGAATCCTTGCTTGGGCGACCTGCTGCCGGAGCACACGGCGTTGCTCGCCCCCCTGCCGACGCCGACCACAAAGGAGGGGGCGAAGGACCCCTTTGTCGGGCCTGGGCTGCTCGCGACCGCCGGCGGGATCGCGGTGATCGGCGGCGTAACGCTGTCGATCAGCAAGCAGGATCGTGGCACCGACAGTCCTGCGTACTTCGGCTGGCCGGGTGTTAGCCTGCTCGTCGGCGGCGGGCTGGCGATCGGCGGCGCGATCTACTGGATCGAGCGGCTCTCCGACGAGCACGCAGACACGCCCGGCCTACGGCGATCGAAGGCACCGATCTATCTGGCTGCAGGCACCGCCGCGGCGTCGTTCGTCGCCGCGGGCTACCTGTTTCATCTCGATGGCCGCGGCACCTGCGGCGCGGACAGCGCGTCGGACTGTCCCTACCGGTACGCCGTTGCCGGACCGGCCTGGGGCATGATCGCAGCCGGCGTCGCCGCAACCGGCGTCGGCGTTTACTGGTACGTCAGCGCCCCTGGCACGAAGCGCCCAACCACACTCACCCTGACCCCAACGGACTCCGGCGCGCTCGCGAGCGTGCGAGGCAATTTCTGATGCTGGCCGTCATGATTCGACTCGCCGTGCTCGTGATCATCGTCGCGGCCCTGCCGTGCTGCAAGGAGCTCAATCCAGCCTACTGCAACACGCACACCGACCAACGATGTGGCACAGACGCCTCGACCATCGAGGATTCCTCGACCGTCGCCGATGTGCCACCCGTCGAGGCGCCGTGCACGAACAACCTCGGCTGCAAGCTCGCCACGGCGCCCGCCTGCGATCTGTCTGGAGGCGACGGCGTGTGCGTGGTCTGTACCGCCACCGATCATCAGCTGTGCACCGGCACGACGCCGGTCTGCAACACGAGCCACACCTGCGAGGCGTGCGACAGCAACGCCGACTGCCCGCTCTCCGATCTCTGCCTGCCGACCGGCGCCTGCGCGGCCGAGACCGACATTGCGTATGTCGTCGCCGGCAGCCCCGCCAACACGGTGTGCAGCAAGGCGACGCCCTGCCCGCTGATCATGAATGGCCTCACCGCGGTCACCGGCGGCACGCCGCGGCCCTACGTCAAGGTGAGCGGGAGCTTTGACGAGGGCGTGACGATCGATCACAGCGTCATCATGCTCGCTGCCCCGGGCGCGCAGCTGACGCGCACGAGTGATGGCGCGATCGTGACCGTCAACAACGCCAGCGTGGTCGAGATCAATGACCTGATCATCACCAAGTCGAAAGCGGGCGCTGGCGTCTTCACGACCGGCACGGCCGCCGTGACGCTGAAGCGCGTCACGGTGTCCGAGAACAACGGCAGCGGCATCACGTGCGGCGGCCAGTCGCTGATCGTAGCCGGCTCGAGTTTGACCAAGAACGAGCAGGCGGGCGTCGAGTGCTCCGGAGGCAGCTTGACCGTGACCGGCTCGACGATCTCGGCGAACAGGGGCGGCGGGATCACTGCCGTGACCGGCTCGTTCGACATCACGAACAACTTCATCGTCGAGAATGGCGACAGGAGCAGTGCCGTCGTAGGCGGGGTCTTCTTGGAACCTAGCCCGAGCACGACGAATCGCTTCGAGTTCAACACCGTCGCCGACAACCACATCAGGGATAGCATATCGGCGCCCGCCGGCGGTGTAGCGTGCAACGTCGCCGCGTTCACTGCGCCCAACAACATTCTCGCGCGCAACGACGTGAACGGAGACGTAAGCAGGTCAAACGCCAACTTCGCCGGTCCGTGCACCTACCCGACCTCGACCATCGCGACCGCTGTGCCCATGCTGCAATTCGTCGCGCCCGACGCCGATCCGCCGAACTATCACATCCAGACTGGCAGCGTGGCGATCGGGCTCGCGACGACTCCGACCACGGTCGTCGTCGACTTTGACGGCCAGCCGCGGCCGGGCGCGACCGCCAACGATCAAGGCGCCGACGAGCTCGTCGCGCCTGGGCAGTGAACGGGCTGCGGTAGCCGGCCACCCGTTCGACGAGGCAGCGCGGCTTGCAGCCGTGCAACTACCAGGGCTCGTCGATCACGCTTGTCTTGTCGGCCTTCACAGTCAAGGCGATCGACTTCTCGTTCGCGTCGTTCTTGAGCCGCGCCCAGCCGCACCCTGTGCGCTCCGACCGCGAGCTTCGCGCGAACCGGCGCTTGGCCGAAGCGGCCTGCCGATCTCGAACGTGCCGAGAAGCACCTGAGCGGCGACTTCGGCGCTGTCTGATCTGCAGGTGGATGTCGAGCTCGGCAGCACATGAGCAACCACCTCATCACCCACCAGAGGTCACTGCGAAGCCAACCCCTAGGTGTTGTTTGTCGCCTGCGGCCAGGGGTGTCGCTCGAACCAGTCCCGGAATACACCGAACACGATATTCCTGCGAGGATGCCCTTTGTCCTCGACTCGCATTTCACTCAAGTTGGTCACTCCAGCGATGTTGAGCAGCTCGCGTTCCGGAGCAAACGCAACATCATGAGCCCATTCCAGCACGAATGTCCGATATTCATGAGGCAAGCCCGACATCACTTCTTCAATATTTGATTCGCTGAGGAAGTCCATCAGGGCATGTGGCACCATTCCGCTCACAAGCGTCCCCTCGTTCAGCTCAGCAAGGACCTCGTCGAGATTGGCGTAGCTCATTCGTGCGCACGAAACCATTCGCGGATACGAACGATGGGCCG
>Ga0307513_10001033_pt1 | contig 40353 bp, 58 predicted proteins | sample 15_EM_MG_FD_202174 | JGI IMG/M metagenome (GOLD analysis project Ga0307513, IMG submission 202174) | Populus trichocarpa ectomycorrhiza microbial communities from riparian zone in the Pacific Northwest, United States - 15_EM | ecosystem: Host-associated > Plants > Roots > Unclassified | place...
GGTCTTATATCAAGGCCTGACGACTCAGAAACTCGCTTTGATGAGCTTTGCCATCTGCGTCTTACGCTCCTGTCTACTGTCCCCTCAATCAGTCTGCCGTCTCCATTGCTAGGTTAGCTCCTATCCGCCATCGACCTAGTAATTCGAAATGAGTCGTTGGAACAAGAGGAATACGCCCTTTTGGCAGCGATTTATCGAGTAATTCCGCGAGAAGTGGGGAACAGAGAGCGGGAATTCGTGATGCGGTGGTGGTTTGCATTCCCGGAGGAGCCAAGTCCTTGGGGAACCACCAGTGTCAAAGTACCTTTGTCAGCACTACTATAGCCCATGTCCATGGTTCTAGGGTGGAGATCTAAATCTGCGATGATGGTGGGGTTCACAAAACCACGAATGGGGACACGAATTCGAACGTCCAGCTTGTGGTTAAGCTATATCTTAAGCATGAGGTGGTCCAAGTGACAGATCCTTGGTCCAATATCCATACCTGACCTTTGGCCATGGTTCATGATGCATGCAATAGGAGTGCAATATGCTAATGCTGGTGGTATTTCCCCGCCATTACTGTTGGAGGTCGGGTTCTTCAAGCAGCTGCAGGCCCCCAGACATCGGAGGGAGTCTCCGGCCATACACTCTCCAGGTACGCCCATTTTACTGTTTTGCGTGCTGGCGGTCTCCGCTCCCTGCGACAATGGGAGAAACCCCACCGGGCATTGGAGGAAGGCCACCAAATTTCCACCGTATGAAGACGGGGCTTCGATCATTGCGACGCTCAACAGCTTGAGCGGACTAACACCCGTATCTCCTCCGGTTGGTGTTCCGTTCACTTCGAGACCATCTGAGATCGCGCAGCCCTTCGGCGATATTCAGGTCCAAAGCAACGCCATGTGCCGCGTTCAAGAACACCTTCGTCGCACCTACAATATACAGTTCATTAGAAACTCAGTGACTCCATGGCCAGAATGCATCTCCCATTATCCGGGAGACTGAGGAGAGCAGAACAGGTGTGATGAGAAGCCTCGTGTACACTAATGGGCTTCAATGAGCAATTTTCGGAGGATCGTCTTGCGGACGAGGAGGGCCTGACACTCCTCGAGTGATGATAACGACGCTCATGGCTTGTTTGACCACAGCGAATCCGCAAAAAGACGCGAGCTGGCACGCGGGGGTGGGAACGTTACTTGTTCTATCCCAAATACACCCAAATAACACGAGAGTTGTTGGCGGACAGGAGATGGTCGACCTAGCTGATACACCAGGGCTGGTAAAGACAAATGCCTAAGATTGAACGGGTCAGAAGTCATGTTACATTCGCTACATTTAGGTGCTACAGATGCAGCGCTCTACGGGTGCTCTAGAGCTTCCGGAACGATCGGAGCGCTGGAAGGCGAGCGGGTTTGCAGACTATCATCAATTACAATGACAACCTGAAAGAGATCTAGATGAGAGAGATCCAAATTCAATCCTACATAACTCACTTTTCCTCGTGTGTGCTTCGACATGACACGATCATACGCGTGAAGTACCTCGTCAAACTTAAAGACGGAATCGATGACCGGGTTGATTTTGCCTGTAAGCAAGTGAGTAACGTGAACTTCAAAAATGAGCATAGTACTTCACCTTCTTCGATAAGTGCGGCCAAGTTTTGCAGTTCCGTGTGCGAATTCTCCGTCAGAACCACACTATCGATGACGGATGTGAGACTTGCTCAAACCGGGACAAGAACAACTTACACAAACGCCCTGTCCGTTCCTCCAAGCCATTTAGGACGGACAAGATGACCAGCCAATGCAATTGATTGGCTGACCGAACCAATAAAATTCGTCGGATCTGGACCTGTCGAGACTACCACACCTTTAGGCACGAGATATGCTGGTGAATTTGTATAGAGGCTATTGTCTGTCCCGACGCAGTCGATGACTGCGTCGAAGGGGGGTTCAGGAGGATTTTCGGCGAGAGTTTCAGAGAGGGAATCTATTTTTGTGTAATCGATGACCTATTGTCATAGTTTTGAGTACATATACGGGACAAGAGGGGAGATTGAACGCACCGTGTCAACGTGGAAGGTTTCCTTGAGCCACTCGTAATTCTTCCCGCTCGTAGTTGCTGTTACCCTACAACCGTTCGCTTTGGCTATTTGTATTGTCCACATTCCTACAGATGTCGTTCCACCGTTCACGAAAATATGGTCGCCTTCCTTGATTTGGGCATGTTTGAATAGCATTTGCCAGGCGGTAAGAGCGGTGGTAGCAATACCAGCAGCCTCCACTGCGCCAATATTCTTCGGCTTCCTCGCAACATGGTCCGCTTTGACTCGTATATATTCTGAAAGCGCGCCTTGCGAGGTAACTTGGCTCACTTCTATAAACCGTTGAGAAGTGGGGCATATATATGAGATATAGGCGCACTAGATGGTACCCATCCGAATACTTCATCGCCGACTTGGTGGCCAGTCGTTCCCCGTTGCGCAACGACCACTCCCTCGAAGTCATGCTCCGCTGTCCTCGGCCGTTGGGCTACAGCATTAGGAAGCAGTTCAAGGAGTTTATACCCGCTACAAATATTTGATTCGATTGGTTTGAGTTATTTGAGAGCACACGTACCCAGGATTGAGAGCAGCTGCCCTGATCTTCACCAGGACCTCTCCAGGTGCTAACTGCGTCGATACTGGGACATCCGTTTGCAGCTCCAGTCCTACTTTCGGCGTTCCTCTTCGCACCTCCCTCCAGGCGCGCTGGTGGGTTGGAATGCCTGGCATTTCCGTCTGGACGGAAGGCTCAACAGAATCACTAGAATCTTCCATCATGTCGTCTTCGAGTAAGGAGGTCCGTTCAGAAGGATTAGGGTGGTTGGAGTTAGAGGACGGCTTGCGGCGCGCGCAAGATCTAATAGGCGGCGTTGGCGTAAGTGGCGTTGACGTAAGTGTCGACTGGAACCGGGACTACGGGGCTGGACTGAGGTCGCTGCGTACTATCAAAACGTGCAAGACAATACAGTACAAGGTATCTCGATGAACGTCAGAGGTTATGTAAGAGCTTCTCGTTGCTCAAGCGGAGACCGGAACGATTAATCAGTACTCGCCTCCCCCACTACCACGGGCTCAGAACGTTTCCCTATAGTAATGATAATCTCTATGGAGGATTTGGATCGCCCGCGTGTTTCTCGTTCGTCGTCCTCGTAGATGGGGATGACTTCGTCAAGTACATTGACAGTCCCAGTTTTGATGCTAGTCGTCACTTCGTCCTTAGGATACGGTAGGATCCGAACAAGGGAAGTTGCGAGCATGGCTGCATGCGGAATCGCTGCGCCCATTGCAGACAGGTAGAGCTCCTTGTAACTGCGCGGACGATGAGTGTGTAGGTAAATTCAGGTTTGACGTGTACATACCCATCCTTCGTAAGAACATCCCGGCACTGGCGCAGATAACTGCCCAGCTCTGTCCGTCTCGTTACACAGATCTTATTCCGACCTTCTGCTCTTCTCGACTTTGGAACAGTCGCGCTCGAAGATGTGGGGACTGTGGGATATGGTCGAGCCGGATTGAGCTTGATGATCTTGGGTTTAGGGGCAAGCGGTCCCCGGCCTTGAGTGTTCTTCCTTTTGGTTTTGGACCGCTTCCTTGCTGCAGATAGCATGCTATGAGCGTTATTTTGAACGTCCGTTACATCAAGGTCCATGTCTGATCCAGTCTCTCCCTCTGGAGCTCGACCAGCCTCGTTCACCCGACCTGATTGTGCGGTGGCGGTTGTTTCTGGGGCGGTTTCTGGCGGGTCCGAGTCGCGCTTCCGCTTCCTAGTCATTTTCGCGCTTTCCATAAAATAAAGTGTTGGAGTGTTGGAGTGTTGGAAAGGGTCACAACGCAAGACAAAGACCGCCGCCTTGCTCCCGCCCTTTCCTTGCGCACGTTTCGCCCCACCAAGCACCTTCGGGCTTTTCGTTCGTGCAGTCGGTCGCAATGAGCAACGAAGCAGAGCAAAACATCCAGACATGGAAGATTAAAAAACTTATCAAAAGCCTCGACGCCGCACGTGGGTACGTCTTGCTGTCTCACTCGAGATCGACACCACGGGATATCGGTCTGACGAGTGCCTCTCTTCTATAGCGCTGGCACTTCGATGATCAGCCTCATCATTCCGCCCAGAGTGAGCTCCGTCATTGCAGGATCGATCAGGCTAACAGGCTGACCCAGTCACCCAATGCCTAGGGACAAATACCCGCGGTCCAGGCGATGCTGACGCAGGAATACGGCACTGCTTCCAACATCAAGTCGCGTGTAAACCGCCTGTCCGTCTTGGCCGCGATTACTAGTACCCAGCAGCGTCTCAAGTTGTACAATCGAATTCCCCCAAACGGTCTAGTGCTCTTCGTTGGGACTATCTTGACTGATGAAGGCAAAGAAAAGAAGGTCTCCTTCGACTTTGAGCCACACAAACCGATCAATACGTTAGTCGCTTGGCCCATTCGCCGCATTCGCCGCAGTCCCTAATACGTTTCATCCCTAATAGATCTCTCTATCTTTGCGACAACAAGTTCCACACCGAGTCTCTCTCTGAACTCCTCGAATCGGATTCTAAGTTCGGGTTCATTGTCATGGACGGTAACGGCTCTCTCTTTGGTACACTAGCAGGCAACACACGTGATGTTATCCACAAGTTCACGGTCGATCTCCCCAAGAAGCATGGACGAGGAGGACAATCGGCTTTGCGTTTCTCTCGTCTTCGAGACGAGAAACGCCACAACTATGTTCGGAAGGTGGCCGAGTTGGCTGTCCAGCACTTCATCACCAATGACAAAGTCAACGTGACTGGCCTTGTCCTTGCTGGTTCTGCCGATTTCAAAACCGAGTTGAGCCAAAGCGATATCTTCGATCCGCGATTGGCCGCCAAAGTCATCAAGATTGTCGATGTCAGCTACGGAGGCGAAAATGGCTTTAACCAGGTAACTAAAAGTGAATCTGGCGACCAACAGCCTATTGACTCGTGTTCGCAGGCCATCGAACTAGCGTCCGAAGCACTCTCCAACGTCAAGTTCGTGCAGGAGAAGAGGCTCATCCAGAAGTACTTCGACGAAATCAGCCAGGACACTGGCAAGTATTGCTTTGGTATCGAGGATACCCTCAAGGGTCTCGAGATGGGTGCAGTTGAAACCTTGATTGTATGGGAGACCCTCGACATCACGCGATATGTCTTACGCAACGCTGCAGGAGGTATGCCCTCATATTCCTTCTACTTGCTGCTCACATACTGATTGGTCGACAGAGGAAGTCATTGTCTATGCCAACAAAGAGCAAGAAAAGGACCGCGAAAGGTTCATTGACAAGTCGACTGGCTCAGAAATGGATCAAGCAGGCGAGCCACAAAGCTTGTTGGAGTGGTTCACTGAGAAATATACCGAGTTTGGTGCCAACCTCGAAGTGAGCCAGCGGTCTGTCTCCAGATATTCATAATTCTGACTTTTGGATTCGTAGTTTGTCACAAACAAGTCCCAAGAAGGCGCGCAATTCGTCAAGGGCTTTGGTGGAATCGGCGGAATCCTGCGATACAAAGTCGACTTCACGAACATCGCGGCCTACGATGAGGATGATGAAGAGTTCCTGAGCGACGACGACGATTATATGTGACGGTTTTGCCTTGGACGGGGGACCGTCCAGGATTGGGTTGTGGGGCACGCCGGGGATTCGGCCGTCGAGAAGTACGACGCACCATGTGCAGCGCAGGGCATTGCGAAAGGGCTCTGCGCCTTTCACTTGCGCACAGACGTTGGCATTCTCGATCCTGAGAATGTGATCGCCCGCCCATTAAAGGTGTGTGTCCTCCACCCTCCATGTCACTGAACTACGTACTCATAGATCTAGCAGACTGCGCATGTCTTGATTGGGCATGTGTTCATCTAAACGGTTCCCTTCCGTCGACTTTGGCGTCCTATCCCCTGCAATTGCGGCCATTTGGACGTTTGTCATGGTACAAAAATATTGAGAAATGAGATTGGTTATTTAGCAAGAGCTCAGATGTCCCAGTCGTCATCATCGAAGCCTTTCCGTCGTTGAAACTAGACCCTCATCAGTCGCCACCCAAGCAGAAAAGGCCAAGGTCTCACAACTATAGTGCTCTTCTTAGTCGTCGATTTGCCTTGAGCTGCGTCAGCCTGTCTTATGTGAATCGAAAGGTCCTTGTAGTGATAATACCCTGACATACCTGGTCGAGAAGCCCGATCAATTGGGTTTCTGTCACTCGTCCTCGTAGTTGTCCACTCTGGGCCATTCGCAACAGTATTCCTTCGATCTGGCTCGAGAGCTGCGAGTTCACAAGGGCAATCCGTGATACTAACAATAGAGACGTAACGGATAGTCTCATGAGCGGGAGGCCGGTTTCTGTGCCTACAAAAGGCCAGTACTTACACCGTTCGCGTGCGTCCGATTCAAGGACAGTAGCTAAAAGATCATGTTTTATTTGCTCCTCCTGAGCGCGCTTTGCTACAGCCTCTTGACTTTGGGCTTCACCATCTCCATTTGCACCCCCAGGCGTTGCTGGTTTGAGTTGCGATATGTCCATTGCGTGTGGATGAGGGCAAGGTGTACCTCTATTTGGGCAACACCCAGCTTCGACCCATCTCTTTCGAGGCTCAATGTCGAATGCTTACTACGTCGCCCAACCAATAACGCAACTTCAGGATTCAAGTCCCTTGCCATTTCCAGTCACGGCGCTCGCGTTCGACCCGCTCTCCGACGTTCTATGGACAGGTAGCGCTGGGCAGGTTTCTGCTTATTATCACAATCGGACCCGCGGTGTATATTGGAGGCACAGCAAGAACACAGTTACTAAGGTTGCCGCTGAAGACTCACATGTTCGTGTGATTGACGCAGTCGGACGTCAATTGGGTGCATATTCCAAAGGCGGCGTAACGAGATGGCAGTATCGGTATGCAAGGGTCTTTACTTCAAGACTCCTGGTACTCACGTATTATAGTGTCAAGAGTGCCGCACCACTCACTACTTTTTGCAACAGTCCTGGTTCAACCAGCACACTCGTCGTGGGTTCAACAAGTGCCGAGCTGACGGTATTAAATGCATCCACCGGGGATATTATCAGACAAGTACCAAGTTCTGCAAGAGTGACCCGTTTAGAGTCATCCCCTGACTTCGTGCTCTCCGGCTCTGCCGATGGGTGTATACGAACACATGACATCCGTACCTCAATGCGAAGGACCGAGAATCAAGTCAAGGCTCATCAAGGTGTGGTGCAAGGTCTCGAATGTAATGGCAATTGGGTCTATTCCATCGGACTAGGTATCCGGTACGAGCCGGCTATCAGCAGGGGTGAACTCGCTTTTAACACTACATACCTAGCCTTGGACGCCCGTATCCTGACCCTCTCGTAAAACTCTTCGATGTCCGGAACCTTCGGCCCATGTCCTCTTTTACTTTCTCAGCTGGCCCCTCACTCCTCAACGTCCTTCCGGGCAGTTCTACAAGCCTTATGCTTAGTTCTACCAACGGCCTGGTGAACATCGTCGACGTACTCAATCCCGCATCAGGGCAATTCTTCCAGGTCAGGCTTCATTTAGTTGGGCCTTACCTCTCTAACGGGTTCGTATAGCTTGATACACAATCGTATGTGACTTCATCAGCGGTTTCTCCGGGTGCGGCGTATATTGCCATCGGGGATGCAAGCGGTGTCATCCATTTCCTCAGCAGCGCGGAGGATCACAACCTCCCGTTCAATGGATTTTATGGTCAGCCGGTAGAGTGGGCGGACCCTCCACAACCATTGCCTGAGATTGAATGGACCGATTCGACGTGAGTGTAACCTCACCTGGCTCCTGGTAGCTGACCAAAGTTTAGGCCTCTGAACGTAATAGGAATGCCATACTACGATGACTATCTCCTTTCAGCCTATGAGAGTGATTTCCAACGGGTGACCGAGTACTACCCGCCACCAGCCAAGATCCCTGCTCAAGTTTTAGCCGACCTCAAGGAAGTTGGCGGACTGTCCTACGCCCACCTTCCCGCCGCTTTGCGTGGAAGGAGAAACATTGCAGTCACCAACCCTAACAGGAAGCAAACCCGCTTCCGGAGCGACAAAAGTCGTAATGACACGATTGTAAGTCAGAGAAGCAGGGGAGAGGGCCGCTCGTCATAATCAATCCATCAGACACCCCCAGACTCTCCTGTTGATGAACAGAAAGGAGATCAAATTCCACGACATTATCGGCGTGTCGAAATCGAGTATTCCAAATTCGGCGTTGAGGACTTTGACTTTGAGTGTGTGGTTAATATCAGAGGCAATTATCTTATTTCCAATATCTTCTTCAGGTTCTATAACAAGACGTCCTTCAGTGGGCTCGAGACGCATATACGCAACTGTTATACCAATTCTCTCGTTCAACTCATGCATTATACACTGCCGATCCGGCATCTTGCCAAATCGCACATCACGACACCATGTCAGCGGGAGCATTGCATGCTTTGTGAGCTGGGCTTTGTGTGTAGAATGCTCGAAGATGCTCGAGGTCTCAATTGCCATTCGGGGAATTTCTGCAAAACCATTACGAACACACACAACGGTCAGTCAGCGTCTAATACCCTACTGAGGAGAACGAAGTTGACGATGCTTATAATACAGCCCAATCATTTGGCGTTGTCGACTACGCTCACGATGGCTCAGAGCCGGACTACGTATCGATGATACAGCTCTTCAATCGTTTTATGATCGATCACATTGTGCCGGAAGCAGGTTCTCCGTCTGATCCTCTACTCCTGCAACCTCAGCGGCCGGCTAAAAACGGTCCTGCGCCTTCACCCATTACACAGTTACTGGGGATCGAATCTACCAGTACCAGTACATGCGGTTCCTGTGGGTCAACCAAGGACAAGCAAGGACTTAGTCATATCGTTGACATGATCTACCCTCGCCAGGTGCGCCTAACTGACTGTGAATTGGACAGTCTCCTCACGGTTCTGGAAGATCTTCTCCAACGAAACAGCGCCACTGAATGATTTTGCATCCCTTCTTCGGAATTCGTTGTTCCGGTATAATCAATATAAGACTACCTGCCAAGACTGCAAGCAAGCGGCAAACTTCTCATCAAAGAGGACTGTCTCTATTGATGATCTTCCTCCCCTTCTCATACTGAATGCAGCCGTATACAACGAGGAGCACCACAGGATCTGGCTAAATCGGGCGGGCAGTCAGGGAAGGTTCCTCGCAGCTGCAGTAGGTTTGGACCTGAATACGGACCCAACACAACCTGGTGGTCTTGTAGGGACTCTTTTGAGCGTTAACCTACCTGGATTGGTCGTCTATGAGCTGAGGGTGAGAGCCATGGTGCAATGAGATTATTTCCGAAGTACTCACTTGTCCTCAGGGGCTCATTATTTCAGTGAAGGCCCCAGATGGCCGTTCGCACCTTGCCGCTATAATAAAAGGTGAGTTGTATCCCCAGTATGGTTCTCTCGTTCACCCCTGGGCAGTCCCAGAAGCGGAGCACGGCCGAGATTACTTTTCTCCTTGGTTCGTTTTCAATGACTTTGCCGTGAAGAACGTATCGGAATCGGAGGCACTGACATTCCCGGCAAAGTGGAAGGTTCGTCGTTGGTCATCTTTGGGCACGTCCTGTCTCATTTACTATAGACCCCATGCGTTTTGATGCTCGAGCGAGTGGATATGAAAAGCGAGCTTAACTATTCTGCATTGCCAATGGCCGTCGACCCCATTATTCTCAGTGAAGACATTTCGTTGTCACCGTGCGTGTACTCAATTTTGGAACCGACAAAGGACTTATACAATGTACGCATAGGAATCGCGACAAGAAAATGACGAAGTATGAGCTGCTGTCGGCGACTGAATTGCCTCGCCCCGGAACTGTGGTCGCGATCGACACAGAGTTCGTTCAAATGCAGCAGGTACGATGATTCCTATCCTGCTGTCATATCTGATCACCACCCTAGGAAGAAGTTGAGTACCACACAGACGGTACTCGGAAGGTCATCCTCCCTGCTCGTCTCAGTCTCGCTCGCGTGTCTGTCCTACGTGAAGGAGGCACCAAGGAAGGCAAACCGTTCATTGACGACTATATCCACACAACGGAGACGATTGTGGATTATCTCACCGAGTTCTCTGGAATTCAACGTGCGGCTCGTTGTTAACCCTGGTCCCTTCTACTGACACCTTGCAGCGGGGGACCTCCATCCCTTGTCATCACCACACACCCTTGTTCCCCTTAAAGTGGCATACAAGAAGTTGAGGCTTTTGGTGGATATGGGATGTATTTTTGTTGGGCATGGACTCAAGAAGGATTTCCGTATCATCAGTGCGGAACACCCGCTCGTAAGGAGCCACCTACTGAAGCTTCCACAGATATATTTGTCCCACCGGACCAGGTAATTGATACCGTGGACCTATATTTCATTCGGGCGCGGCAACGACGGCTTTCATTACGTTTTATTACCTGGTACATTCTCAAGGAGGACATACAACAGGAGACACACGATTCTATCGAAGATGCTCGCTCGGCGCTGCTGTTGTACAAGGCGTACCAGACGTTTGAAGAGGAACATATCTTCGATGAGAAACTGGAAGAACTTTATCGAGTGGGCAAAGAATACGTGTGTCACTCTTGGGCACATTCTAAAAAGCTGGAACTGACTACAAGTATGGCATAGAACTGGAAACCACCTGGTGCTGCACATAAACCAACAGTTCCATCTGCGTCAACTCCAGGCTACTCACAGTCGCCCACTCTCAGTAACTACAGCCCTGTGGCTTCTTCATCTTCTATCATGCTTGGTCATGTTTCGCAGAGTCCATTCCAGGCATTTGCGATCCCCAACGCGCCATCCCCGCCGCCGTTTATGTTTGATCGTCCTCGAACCTTTCTCTTCACACCCTCTATCCTACAAAGCACTACGCCGCCACCACAACATCAGCGGTCAAACAGCAGACCGTCGAGTGCTGGCCGTTCACTATCTCCACCAGCTGGGGGAAGGCGCAATCAGAACTGGAGAGCAAAGTGACTGATTCAACGACTAGGGAGCAAACGACACGACACGATATGGCTATAGATGACAGGAGACAACTATAAAACCGCGAAAATCAGACAAAAATTGTGCTTCCACTTCCACTGCATCACTTCTTGGGGTTAAGGACAGTCCAATCTACTTCGCCTTCGGGACCATACTTTTCCCCCAACCATTCATTAGCAAGCTTGAAGTGATCGTTCCCAATAAAAGGGTTTGGCTTGGTAGAGGCTGAGAGCGGAGAAGGATGGCGGGATGAAAGAACCTTGTTTGTTTTCTGCAACACGCAGCGGTAAGTAGGCGAGCGAGGCCAAGTAAAGAAAACCTTGCCCTGTCGAAACCCTCGATCGCTTTTAGGGCGAATGCGCCCCAAGCCAGGAAGACTACGCCTTTGTGGTTGGGGCGCTTGAGGACCGCTTGCATCACAGCACGAGTAAACTTGTCCCAACCCTGCTTGGAATGAGAATTCGCCTGGGTAGCGCGGACGGTGAGAGAGGTATTGAGCCACAAGACACCCTGGGCGGTAAGCGGACTCAAGTCGCTGAGCAAGATATCAGCACTCGTTTGACGCTCTTCATGAGAAGGAACATACCCTGACTTGGGAATGACGAAGTCGGGGATGGTTCTCGCCATCTCTTTGTAAATGTTTACCAAAGACGGGGGAGGTTTGGTCGGAGGCAGCACGGAGAAAGAGAGACCGTGAGCTTGGTTTGGACCATGGTACGGATCTTGGCCGACGATGATTACTTTGACATCTGCGAGCGCCGTGAGGCGGGACCAAGAGTAGATATCTTTGGCTAGTGGACGACCCGTAAATTCGATCATTCGAAGGTCACAGGGTTGTAGCTTACTGGGAGGGTAAATAGCGCGCTTTTGACGCGTCTCTGCGATGAGGAAGTTCTTGATCTGCGGCATGGTGTCAGATGGGCACTTCGTTGAGAAAGACGCGTCGAACACGTACTCCTTTGAAGTATGATTTGTCGAACTCTCCTTCGAGTGCTTCGTACCAATCCTTTCCCATTGTTAGTTCGAGATTGTTGATTTCTTCTTCTTTCGCCTGTTGCGCAGCTGGGTCTAGAGTTGGAGTTGGAATAGACGATCTGAGAGTACACAAGTGAGTGGGGTGCTCTAACCACGAGCGGTATTCGTACTTGGCGGGAGTTTTGTCAATTTTACGCTTTTTAACGACGCGCTCCACTTGCTTTCCATCCGGTTCGCAGTCATCTTCAACGGTCTTCTCAACCTTCTCGATAACCTTAGATCCACCGGGGATCTTTCGAGTGATTTCTTCCCCGTCGCTCATGGTGCAGATGGGGTTGGGTTCCAAGAGGCGCTCGGGGTAGGATCAGGTATCAGCAGGCCGAGTTGAACAAGCTAAAGTTTGATCGAAACTGACGACGCGAGGCATACACATTCATCTCCGACCGCGCTTCTGCTGCTTCTTGAACACCTCGTGTTCAAACCGAGTTCGTTTCGCGGGACGTTCTCCCAGCTCGACGGCATCCTCCGCATCCGCGTTCCTCCTTACTTTACTCCTCTCAAAGGCATCCTGTTTCTTTGCCCGAACTCTAAGCTCCTCATATCCATCTGCCCCAGCAAATCGCGACAGTTTCTCTCGCACACGAATCAAATCCCCGAATTCGTCAGCAAGTCCACCTCCCCTGGCTCTTGAGCGACGACCATGTACCATGCTCGCCGAACCTCCTAAGGCGATTGTGGCCTCATCCATCTTACGTCGCTTCGCCTCCCTCTTATTCATAACTAGCCGGGTCATATTCTCCTCCTCGAATTCGGCCATGCGAGCGAGCTCTCTTGCACGAGCAGACACCAAACCAGACCCCCGAGGACCACCGCCTCCAAGACCAGATGTAGACTCGATGTGGGGATTGTTCGGGTCAACAAAGGCCAAGTTGTTCAGAGCAGCTGGCATTCGGTCGCGACTCTTCTTGTCTTTGGACGTAGCTTCGGTGTAGGGCGTAAATGCGACCTTTGGAGGACGGTAGATGCCACCGTACTGGTCCTCTCTACCCATCGCCCCGCCCTCCTCAGATTCCGACTCCGCACCGACGAGATTCGCCGGATTAGGACGGAAGGAGAGGGGATCTAGAGATAGGTTAAGTCACTGAATGTAGCAGGTAACTCAATATTACCTTCTACGATTTTGGGGGTTGCTTGTGGTTCTTCGGCCAACCGCATGAGCTTTTCAATCTGGTAGCGCATTCGCAATTCGAGCGCCTTGACCTTGTCAAGTATCACGTGCCCTTCTGACAGGGAGTCCACCAAGTCGCCACCTTCGTGGCCTCGAACCTCACGATCCCGATCACCGAAGGACTGATGTGGGAGAGATCGGGAGTCGAGAGAGCGGCCAAGGACTCGTTGGGCAGACAATAGTGTGACTGCGTGTATGTACGATATCATGACAAAGTTTTTGGTTGAAAGGAGTGATATTCCGCCTTTGTCGTTGAGCTCTTCGGCTCGGCGTCTGGAAAGCTTGTAAGATGGAATCAAGTAGAAAAACGAGGAAACAAACTTTTCTAGTAAACTTGTGACTGTTTCTCGGGCAGCACGGATGCTGGAGGACATTGAATCGACAACTCTGCAAAATTCACTTTGGGTTTCTGCCATGTCGCCTACGGCCATTACCTGCGGCCATTATGACTCAGTAAGGGTTCCGAAGAAAGATGTCTAGTTGCGCAGAGAGGACGAATCAGTGAACGGTTTTCTACGCCGCCCGCAGAATTCTGCGGTTGTGCATGACATCTCGGTGAGAGTCAGAGCCCAGTGCATTTCATCTTTGGTTGCGTCCGCATTGCAACAACGAATGCCAGCTCTAGTGGAGACTTGCCTTGTATAGGCGGTCGAGATGACCGGGAGAAGCAAGAGCCTGGCCAAACACGCAGCAAAGCCTGCCACCTTGCCCCCACCATGGTCCGGGCCCACGTCACTACTCACACCTCGTCGTTCTATCCGGCGACGGCGATCGAGCTCACCCAAACCCAACTCACTTCCTTACTTTCTGCTGCGTTGGGTCCTTCTGCACCGAATATCTCGACTCTAGCCCTTCGTATTCATGTGCTGTCCCTCCAGTCTCTCCCATTCGCCATTAATCCTGTTTATACGCGTGGTAACACCGTGTCGGACGCGACCCCGTCGACGGGTATGTCCAGCGCTAATCCGACCGTTCATGTCACCCTCACGTCGCATCCAAACAGCTTCCTCAAAATTGGCTGACTCCAACCAAAGGGAGACTCCTGACAAGCCAATGAAGGCCCGTGCCACCTCGAAGAGTGAGATCGCCAACCAATGCGGGGCTTTCATCCAACCGAAAAAGGGCAAGACACGACAATGCGGAAATAAAACAAAAACTATGCTATCTACGAGTGCCCACAAGAACCTAGATGTCTCTGCCTACCGCTGCCACCGCCATGTCGATCAAGATGCAGAAACTACGGCCAAGACGAAGGACACTACCGTCACCTCTTCTAATTACAACGCCCACCCGTGTGGTGCGTTTGTCAAAGTGAAGGGCAAAAAGGATCGAATGCGGCCCTGCATGAACCAAACCAGCACGCCTCTCCCGTTGGACGCATTCCTAGATCCTGACGCTGTATCTGAACCCGTTGAGTACCGCTGCCACCTCCATGCGTTACCCAAGGACAAAAAAATACAATCTCGGAAAAATGAGAACCTCATCATCGACTTCTCGCAGTATATACCAAGCCACCTGAGCGCCCCCACGCAGTGTGCATTACGGCAGAAGATGGCAGCTGCCCCAACGGAAGCTGATAGGCCTGGTTATGTTTACGTTTTCCGAATTGATGGTGAGCCCTAGTCTTGTTACTTTGAAAATCTCTCTTGTCACTCATGCTGGGTATTGTTGGGTATTGATATTCTAGATCAATCTACTCCCAATCTACTCCACGTCAAAGTGGGGTTCACCACTGATCCTTCGACCCGTCTCAATGTCTGGAGAAAACAATGCACATCGCACGAAGGAGTGATCTTTGGTTGTTGGCCATCTCCCAGGGAGCCTAGCTCGCGGCTGTACACAGAGATCCGGGGTGGACCTGAGAAGGTCCCATTTGTTCGTCGAGCGGAGCACCTTATCCATCTTGAGTTGGCAGATATAGCGTGCCACCACCCGATCGTGGGAAGCTGCGCCTTGGTAGGTGATGATCACTTCTTGCTGCCATTGTTGACGTTTGTAGCCTCTGAAGGGGCGGCCTCTGGCTAAGCATGCTAAAGGGTCTCTTTCCGGCACTCTTTGTTCTTGTGAGTCTATTGATTCCTTCTTGTAGCGTGGCTGCTCCGAACCTTTTATTGGGCAGGCGGCAATAAGCACCAAGAAATCTTCACTTTCCAAAATGCCACTGAGGGTGAACTCAAGGGTCGAGAGTATGAACTAATAATTCGTCCGATCATCGAGAAGTGGGTTAAGTTCGTGCAAGAACATATGGCTTGATTTTCCTAGATGACGACAACACGAAGGCAGTTTGAACATTGATGGACTCCCTGTTGCTAAATTTATATATATATCCGTCATTGTTCTGTCATTGTTTTCAGGATCTGCCTATCGTAACCAAATAAGGGTCACTTGCACCCGTACCCTGAGGTCTTCATGTCGAGTGGTCGAGGACGCCATTCGCCTTCACCAATGACTGGCGATGGTCTGTCCAAGCGTTTTAGAGGCCTAGATCTATCGCACCCAAAGCAGAAAATATCGAAGCTTTTCGGCAAACCGCACATTCTGGAACGTTGGGCCGCGATTTCGCAGCATGATCCCTACTTAAAGCAACAAACTAATCAAGGCCAACCTTCTGGTGATAAGCCGCCGCCAACTGTGCCACAAGGCCCGAGCCAAGCGCCACCCGCATCCGCGCAGCCAGTGTACATATACCAGCCTCCGCCGTACCCACCAAACTCTAACGCGAGGCCGTCAACGCCTCCCTATGGCTCACCTCAACCACCTGCACTCATACCGATGCCTGAGCCTTCGGTAAATTATGCCTCGAATAACACAGGGCTACCATACGGTCAACCTCCACTCCCTGGCGGCTTTGTGGTGTCAGGCGCTTACTACATGGCCCAACCACAAGTCCCACCCTACCCATCAGGTGATCGCATGAGCCTTTTGATGAAGATTTTGGCAATTGAAGATTTGTCCATTTAGCATCATCCCCACCGGCTCCTAAGGGAGGTGACTCAAAAGGGAAAGGTCGTAGTCGAGCCTCCTCATTACCATCAACGTCTTCGGATCCCAACAACAACCAATGCTCTGGAATTACCAAGAACGGCAATCGTTGTACCCGAACCGTTAAATCGGGAGCTACGTTATGGTCTTATGGCCCTGATGAATCGGTTGAGCCTGTAGAGCTGTTCTGCTTCCAACATATTAAGGAAGTCTTGACTCCGACTGGTTTCCGCTCTCGTAAAGGAGACAAAGAGTGGGTCAAGTTCGAAGATTACATTCCAGAATATCTATCAGAAGAAACCAAGGTCGCCTTGAGAGTTGAAATGGAGAAGCCACCGTCAGGGAAGGATGTAGATGGATATATTTATTGCTTCGAAATTCTGAGTGAGTCTCTCTCCCCGAGTTCATCAGTGACTCAACCGACTCTCCCTCCACAGATGATACAACCCCAAAGCACGTCCATCTCAAAGTCGGACGTACAAATAACCTACCAAAGCGGGTCACAGAATGGTCAAAGCAGTGTGGATCACACGAACAGACTTTCCGTGGGTGTTGGCCAGAGCTTCCCGCTTCGCAAAGCCTCCTACCTGGAAAGCTTCAGGGGAGAGCAAAGGGACCAAACAGCCACCGCTTGGAGCGACTCATCCATCTCGAACTCGCCGATCTTACCACAAATACTCCCTACCTTCTCCCTGGGTTCCCGAAGGTGGACCCTCCAACGGCCAACGGGAGCGGCAGTGGAAACGGGGACACACAATCCACTCCGACTAAGAAGTCTAAGGTAAAGGATCTTGATGTAAGGATGTCTGGGAAGACTTGTCCTGATTGTGAGTATTCCCCTCTAAACGACGGACTGAAACCGATTTTTTGATTACAGGTGGAAGTGTACACCGCGAGATCTTCACCTTTGCCAAGGCGACCAAGGGGAAATATAAGACGAAAGAATGGGATCTCATTGTACACCCTGTCATCGCTAAATGGGGTAAATTTGTCGAGCAGCACGTCTAAGGGACTTACCCACCACCTATTCTATCCTCTTGAGCTAGTATCTCTTGAGCTAGTATCTTTCAAGGACAGGTATCTATTGATCAGACTCTTCGGACATCCCGCTCTACACATGTGGATATATCTAATTATACAAATGGATGGTACGAAATTAAACTCGAGTGTATTGAACAGGGTTACCCTAGTGCTCCAAGTGGGTCGGACGCCACAGGTCCAGCCTGCGATTTGCTCGGTGAGAACAAAGTTGGCGGATAGGTATTCGGTGAAGGTGGATACCCACTCGGGCTGGCTTTGGCAGAGGTGGGAGGACTAGATGAAGGCGCATGGACCTCTGACGATTTATTCTTCCGATGACCATGAGTGTAGACAGCGTTCGCGGTAGAGGATCTTGGAGCATGATGGCCTCCTTCACGAGACAAAGAGGTGGTCGGTATCGTGTTTGTTGGTGAAAATGCTGACCTTGTACCTCTCGTGACAGGTGGGCTGGTAGATAAGCTACGCAACTCCCCCGTGCTCACAGGATGCGGGTAAATGATCGGTCGCCGCGAGAACGACGAGGTGATAGGAGAAACTACGGGTACTGAAGAGGTGAGCGGATCTGGCGCGGGAGGATTGATGGGTGATGGGCGGACAACCGTTCGAGGGAGGGAAGCGGAAGGTTTAGAATCCCGAGTGGAGAGCATTGTCTTGGGCCGTCCTCCCAGAGGGTCAGGTATGGGGGCCAATACGCTTGCCTCCTGCGCGGGAGGGATGGGCAGAGAAACGACGACAGGGCTCTCCTCCTCAGTGACACCCCTCCTTCTCGCGATCTTACTCTCCCCCAGTAGCCTCACCTCATCCACGCCTCCGACACTCCCGCGACTCAGCACCTCCTGCACATGCGCGAGACACTCGAGCGCCTCCATTCTTCTCCTCTTCCCAGCGCTTCCTTCATCAGCGTTCTCGTCTCCTCCTCGCCACATCGCAATGTCGTGCAAGAGAACGTCGATCGCCCAGCCCATGCCCGCGGCGAGCTGCTTTTGTTGCTTGCGGAGTGCCTCCACCTCCCCTTCTACCTCTAGACGCGTCTTGAATTCCCACGGCGGGCGTTCGTACTCTGGTGAAAATGAGGGCAGAGACGTGCTTGATGGGTTGGATGCTGAGCGGGTTAACGTGCCAGGGAGCTCGGATAAATTCCTCTTCAGTTGGAAATAGGTCAGGGAAGATATAAAGTAGTGCATTGAAACGTACCCGGATCTCCGAAACGGTACTGAAGAAAGCACGGTTGATTCCAAGTCCCTCGCTCTTGTCCAAGAAATTCCTCGCAATCATCTCAGGTAGACCGACTTGTGACTCTCTGACAGACTGGCTTTGCATCACAGGTGGCCTTCCGTGCACGCTTGCTGATCTCAACTCTCGTGTTCGCCTGGCGGGACGAGCTGGTAGATCGGGAACGGCAGCCGGTATGTTGAGGAGGTCACGATTTTGTATCACAACAGATACACCAGTTGATGGAGATGGAGATTGTTGGAGGCGGAGCGCTTGTTGAACGAGGAGGGCAGTAGGGGCAACACCTTCAAGGGGATTATCGAGCGGTGGGTAGCGCATGAGGCAGGTGAGCTGTTCAGTGTACTCGGCGGGTATCACTGCAGGGAAAAGTGAGCTATTCTGTGAATTGGATATGACTGTACTGACATTTGTTGCGGATTCGGATGAGCATCGCCACGCAGACCCAAGGGGCAATCTCCAGACTTGGGTCCACGGCAAAAATGGCATCCCATAGGACCATAGAGCCTTCGACCGTGAATTCCCGAGTGAAGAGTAATCGGAGCCAACGGCTGGGAAGTAGCCGGTCAGCGGGCGGGTCCCTAGTGACCCGCAGTGAGTTGACTTACATGCCGTAAATCTGGGGTTCAATGCCAGCCTCGTTCATCTTCTCCCATAGAACCGGGTCGACCTTGCTCAAGTATTGGCTTTGAATGCGATTGCAGACTGATACGATTGGCGCGACGGAGGGCTTGGTCTCAACGGGTCCGTTGCGCGGTCCTATGGCATTGGTATCGCGCCATTCGTACCAGGAATTGACGGCGGACATGATGACTTCGAAGAGGGACCAGGTATCTGCGGCGACCCAGTCGCGGTCGCTCATGTCAAGGACGTCTTGGTCTTCGAGTTCAGTGTCCTTGCAATCAATAGAGTCATAGTCGACAGTCATATACAAAGCCGCAAGTAGCTCGTGCATTCCTTGTCGGTAGCCGATGTCGGGGTATGTCGCCGAATGGACATGGAGAATGTTGGTCAGTTCCTTTTGGACGCGCTTATCGCGAAAGTAGACCAAATCAGGGAAGCTACGGCCAGAAAACAATCAATCTATATATAGTGGCTTCCGAAATGGGCGGCGGAACGCGAAGGATGTGGAGGTACTCACGTGCGTTCGACATCGAGTAGAATAGACTTGCGAAGTTCAACTGCAGCAAACCACTGTCGCCATGGGTTCTGCGAATGCGAAGACGGTTGAATAGCTGAAGACCTCACGAATACCTAGAGCGACGTGGAAACTTCACCTGCTCGTCCAAGCTCAGCGGATTGTTCTTCTCCCAGTTTATCTCTGGTTTCCCAGATGGCGTTAAGGTTTCGACTCGACCGGAGAGAATGTACGACTCGTCGTGGCTGCCGTCTGGAGCACGCATGAGGTTGCGGAGGAGGGCAGCATACCGTGCCCTGGCAGCCTTGAGCTCTGTGACGGGTGGTATAGGGCGATCGGAGAGCTCGTCGGTGAGTGGGGGCGTCGGGGTGAGGAATACCTGTCGTTGGCAGGAGGATCAGCGCTTGTAGGGCTTGCTGGCTGCCGAGCCTCTCGATTCTCTCCCACCTTCCACGCCAGGCTTCTCCCAACCAATCCATCCCTTTGAGGCTCGATTTTGCCGCGAAATAGGGCGCCGTTTGCCGCGTTTTCTTCCAGTTTAGAGCGTGTTAGATTCGAGTTGAAGAGGAGGTGGTAGGCATCTCTGAGGAAAAGGATATTACGATTGCTGCAGAGATGTTTGCCAATGTTCTGCTCACTGTATCGCGTGGTGCGAGGGCCGGAGCCAACGAGGAGGTTCCATGGCGTTTGTTGTGTTGAGGCCAAACAGAAATGAAGAGGCGGCGAACGTATTTAAGGAACACCCGTTGGAATCACACCCATTCGACCGCCGCCCCCATCATGAGCTCAAGGTATTACCACCTGCCGCCGCCCAGCCTCCTTAGCAGTCGCTGACATCATCTCCAGGCTTGACCGCCTTCTCCAGCTCCTCGACAATGGGTCCTCTGCAACCATCAGAGCGGCAGCGGCGAGGCAAATCGGCCAGATCGCCGCAAAATGCATCACCGCCGACCTCGCGCTCGAACATTCGGACATCAACATGAACCCCTCTCTCGACGTGAAACCAGTCCTCCCAGACGTAGATAGAAGCAAAGAATGGTCAGAAGTTATGTCTGTTGTAGCAAGAGTACGCCTCTACCACTCTCAACACCATTTGCCACTCAACACAGTTTGCAGCTCTTACCCTATTTCCGCTCTCGTAATATGGAAACACGCACAGCCGCTGCAACCGCTCTCCAACATATTTGCCAACTTGTACCTGCTTGGATCCCCGCTCCTGCCATCTCCCCGGCCATCCCGCCTCCCTCTTCACCTGAATACCCACCTTTCTCTGTGCAGTCGCTCCTTGAAAGCGGAAACCTGCTTTTGTCCTCCTCCGGTCAAGAATTCACCAAGTCGATGACCCTCGGTACCCCCGAAGAAATTGCTCGATCCCGCAAAGAAGCAATGAGCCGGCTGGGACTCGACTTTATTAATGACAGTGACAACGATGACTGGGGCAAGGAACTTGTCGAGGAAGCCGTGGATGTCGCTATGGCCGATGATGAGCAGAGATCAGCACAGTCGGACGACCACGAAATGCAAACCGAAGCTCCTGTCGACCCCGCTACCGCCAAATCGGATGAAGAGTCCTCTGGGAAATCGGCGGAGCCCACTTCCACACCCACTGCGGCGTACCTGTCACGGCGTCCCTTTGCCACTCCTCATGACCATGTGTCACCCGTTCCTCTTCAGAGCCCAGCCGATCCTGATGCAACACATATGGAAGATGCAGACGCCCCAGGCCTCAGTGCTCGAGAACGCAATAGGCTAAAACGAAAACGCAAGGGGACCATCGGTCCCTATATGAACGCTCCTCCCAGTGCTCCTCCAACAAAGTAAGTTATCCTAATAAACCCGTGTGCAAATGATTCTGACCTCCATCAGAATGCGCATCACAGAACAGGACGGTGCACCGAAGCCGACGCCCGTGGTTAACAACGGCTCCATACCCGAAGAAGAAAACAAGATCGTGACCGATCCGCAAACAGGGGGTCAGGTCGACATCAAAGAAAGGGCTTCCCAACGAGCCATCGAGGTTAAAGAAGGCCATTGGGTTTGGGAAGGCGTCGTTCGCGTGCTTGAAGTCGATCTATTCAAGTAAGCTCTACACCGACAGGTTTTCCTATATTTTCTTGATGCCTTCGACAGTGCAAATTGGGAAGTCCGCCACGGAGCAGCGCTCGCTCTGAGAGAGGTCATCAGAGTCCAGGGTGCAGCAGGGGGGATTCAAAGTACGTGATATCTTCTTATCATACTGGTCCCAGCTGCCGACGTCAATCGCGCAGAGAAAGCAACCCCCGAAGAAAACGCATTCCTCCACTCGAAATGGACCAACCACCTCGCCGTCAAACTCCTCTGCATCTTCGTCCTCGACCGATTTAGCGACTTCGTCTCTGATCAAGTCATCGCCCCGGTACGGGAAGCCGCCTCGCAAACGCTAGCAGCGCTTCTGCTGCACATGGCTACCGCGAGCATAATGTTTGTCCACAACAACCTACTGCAGATGATACGGCAGGAATTTTCTACGTCAGCGAACGGAGGGGAGAGTAATGGTGGAAGGTCCAAGAAAGTGCCTGTGTATGCTTGGCAGGTTCGACATGCGGGGCTCCTGGGGTTGAAATATGAAGTCGCTGTACGGAACGATTTGATTGAGAATGAGGAGGGCTTAGATGTCCTACGAGATGTCGTGGATGCTGCCGTTCTTGGGTAAGTACCAGTTCCGACAACCTGATTTGCTAACATCCTAATGTGTAAGGCTTCCACAGTCTAAGTGGTGCGGATGATGACGTCCGTTCGGTCGCCGCACAGTGCCTGATCCCTATTGCCCACATCCTCGTCGAAAGATTGGAAGCCGACCTTCCTCGGGTTCTTGCAGTTCTGTGGGGGTCCTTGGAATCTATAACCGATGACCTCGGTTCTAGCGTTGGAGCTGTTATGGAGCTGTTGGGAAAGCTGGTCGCCTTCCCTCAAGTCACCGATCTCCTCGCGGACGAATCGAAGTCGTACGTATCCGGCGTTTTTCAATTAATTATATGCTGACATTTTACTGTCCAGGCGACCGATGACCGAGCTCGCTCCAATCCTCTTCCCCTTCTTCCGGCACACTATCACTTCCGTACGGCTCGCCGTCGTCCGGACACTGCACGATTTCATCTCTATACCCGCCCTCCGAAAGGACTGGGTCCAAACTACGTTCCTTCGTCTCATCTTCCAGAACCTTCTCCTCGAGGAACGCGAAGACATCCGAGGGGTAAGTCTGGCTACTTGGCGGAAAGCACTGGAGACTATCACGCCCAACGTATCGGCCATCGACTCTGTGGCGGATATCAATGTCGTCCGGGCTTGGTTCGAGTCCTGCACGACGCCCCTTGGTCAGCCACTAGATATGAGCCACCTAATTATCATCGGGCCCCGGGACTCATCGGAGGTTCACAGCGTCGACAAGTTCATGATTAATCAGGATGTGTCACTCGATAGACAGGTCGTCTGGAAGGCGAGGCTTGCGACCGCTCAAGCCATTGGCATCCTTTTATCTATGTGGCCGGCTGAGGTAAATTTCTGGCTCTCATACCGCGAGACTTGCTATTGATTATGATACTATCAGCACCTTATAGCGTACTTTGACCTTCCCCTCAAACACTATCTTAAGTCCATCAGTGCCTTTCATCAAACCATGGGTGCGATCATAGTCCAAGAGTGGGGCTATGAGTATGAAAAGAAGCACCTTGGTGAAGATCTTGTTACGGTCTCCACCTTCGCCAACGAGCTGCGACAGATCAGCATCGACACCCTCTCCATCGACCCTCCCGCTTGCTACCACGAGGCATACAATACACTTGTAACAATCTCCACCATAGCACATGGACATATCCAGGGATATCTTCGCGACCCCAGGTTCGCCTCAGCAGGACTCACAGACCCTCAGATCCCGACTCAAGTTGGTACCTATATAACCCCGGGTTTGTTCGACATATCCCATGCTAAGACAGCTGTGGACTGGCTCGATGGTATTCATGGTGTCTTGAGCGGTGCTAGTGGGGCTAAGGTCAAGAATAAAAGAAAAGAAGCCACCAAGGTCGACGATGCGAAGAAGGCGTTGAGAGGATACATAGCAGATTTCGAGGGAATCCAGGAAAGGCAAATTCTCCAGGTGCAAGCAGCTTGTGCTGGCGTTACTATCGCGCTCAAAGGGGTACCGCCCAAACTGACCCCTCTTGTTCGAGGAGTAATGAATAGCATCAAGGTAGGTGCTCCATTCCTGACATTATTTTGAGCGGACCGCTGATGAATCGTTAATTCAGGGAGAGACGAACCCAGATTTACGACAGCGGTCTGCAACAGCGCTAGCATCATTCGTCCGTTTCGCAACTTCAAGGGCATCGGTACCGTCAGTTCTTAGTGCTATCGAGAAAATCATCAAGAACCTCTCCTACTTCCTCTGCCAGGACCCAACCGAGACACCTCTTTTCGACAAGTCGCTTAAGAACAAGTTCTTATCTTTCAGTGCTTCGATAGCACGTACAACTACCTCTACCAAAATGTCATCGAAGGACGAGTCACTCCGTGAATCTAAAGAAATAACCTCACAGCGAACTATGCGGAGTGGGTCTGTGGCGGCGTTTGGCGCCCTTTCAGCCAAGTTTGGAGAGGAGCTATTTGATTCAGTGCCGAAGCTGTGGGAGTCCGTCACCCAGGGTCTCCTCGCCATTTATACATGCAACGAGGCGGGAACAGTCGATGTAGCCGCCGGAGACGCCATGGCCAGTGAAACGCCTGAACTTGGGCAAGCCGCTCTAGATACTCTGGCATCTCTGCGAGAAATGTTGCCGACCCTCCATCCTTCTCTACGTTGGCGATTCGACGAACAATTCCTCAAGAGCTTGACGGCAGCTTTAGGAAGTGAATTCTCTGTTATCAGACAAGCAGCGGCCAAATGTTTCGCGGTATTTTGCAAGGTCGAAACTGAGCGAGGTATGCAGTTCGCTATCAAGAACCTCGTCCGGTACCACCACAACGAGAGTCAATATGTGCGGCTGGGGGGCGTCGAATTCACATTCCGTAGGCATTCCCACCCAATTCTCAGAAGTCTATGTACTGATTCAGTCACAGACTGCATGAATATCATACAGGCCAAGATGCTGCCTTACGTTGTGTTCTTCGTCGTGCCTCTGCTGTCCTCTATGTGTGAACACAATGAGGACTGTCGATTGGCTGCTACCAATGCATTTGCCACTATTGTCAAGATGGTTCCTCTCGAGGTGAGATTAGTGGAACGGCCCGTTGTATCTACCTTGAACTAAGTACAGCACAGGCTGGATTGCCAGACCCACCGAACTTCCCCCAAGAGCTCATCGACGAACGGGAGACAGAACGCGCTTTCCTTTCGCAACTCTTGGATGGGTCAAAAGTGGAGCCCTATAAGATCCCTGTCACAATTAACGCCGAACTCCGAAAGTACCAACAAGATGGTGTTAATTGGTTGTACTTCCTTGCCAAATATCAGTTGCATGGGGTCCTCTGTGATGGTGAGTGTTACGCATTTGGGTTTGTAAAGAAAATCTTTTTAAACTCCTCATTAGATATGGGTCTTGGAAAGACGCTTCAGTCTATTTGCATCCTCTCCAGTATCCATCATGAACGTTCCACGAGCAACATACCATCACTGATTGTTTGCCCGCCAACGCTGACCAACCACTGGTATCACGAGATCAAAAAATATGCGAACAACCTCAGACCTCTCATGTACACCGGGAACGTAAAAGAACGCCGCGCGAAGCTCAAAAAGTTTACTAAGTTCAACGTTGTGATTACTTCCTACGACGTACTCCGCAACGACATCGGAGATCTCACTGGAGTCGCGAAGCAGTTTATCTACTGCATTCTGGATGAAGGTCATATCATCAAGAACGGGAAGACAAAAGTTAGCCAAGCTGTGAAGAGAATTAAGGCCGATCACCGTCTTATTCTTTCTGGAACACCGATCCAAAACAACCTCTTGGAACTCTGGAGCTTATTTGATTTCCTGATGCCTGGGTTCTTGGGAAGCGAGCAATCGTTCAACGAGCGCTTTGCCAAACCGGTGCTTGCAAGTAAGGAAGGCAAAGGTGGAATGAAGGCTGCTGAAGCCGGTGCGTAGCGTGCTAGAAAATTGCACGTCATCTGAGAGCCCTTGTAGCTGCCTTCGCATTGAAAGCGCTGCACAAACAAGTCCTGCCATTTCTCCTGCGACGGCTTAAGGAAAATGTCCTTAACGACCTTCCTCCAAAGATCATACAAGATTACTACTGTGATATCTCACCTCTCCAGCAGGCGCTCTTCGACGAATTCCAAAAGTCCGTCGCTGCTCAAACCGTTGAGGGAGAGGTCCAGGACGGCAAAGAAAAGGAACATGTCTTCCAAGCGTTACAGTATCTCCGCAAGGTGTGCAACCACCCGGCATTGGTGCTCAAGGATGGGAAGCCAGAGACGGAGGCACTTCTTCGTCTGAACAAGGACGAGGAATCTACTTCTGTTCGCGACATTCAGCATGCCCCCAAGTTACTTGCTCTGAGGTATTACCTACCTCTTTTTTGTGCTCACACACTGACCTCCTCCTAGGCAATTGCTCAGCGACTGTGGAATCGGCGTAGATGTTAAAGAGGAAACGGACGCAGATGGGATGCCTGGTGCTGCGCCTCCACAGCATCGATGCCTCATTTTCTGTCAGATGAAACTCATGCTCGACGTCATCGAGAATGACCTCTTCAAGCAACGAATGCCCTCTGTCACCTACATGCGGCTAGATGGAAGTGTCGATGCCAACAAACGACATGCAATCGTCCAGACGTTCAACGGAGATCCGAGTATTGACTGTCTCCTTCTCACTACTCATGTCGGTGGCTTAGGTCTGACGCTGACCGGTGCCGATACTGTGATCTTCGTCGAACATGACTGGAACCCTATGAAGGACCTTGTAAGCCCTCATCACATTTGTCTTGTTTCTCTTGCTGAATGCAACCCTTAGCAAGCCATGGATCGCGCACATCGGTTGGGCCAAACGAAAGTCGTGAATGTCTACCGGTTGATCACGAAGGGCACTTTAGAAGAAAAGATCATGGGGTATGTCTGCAGTTACTTTATTTGCTTAAGGAACACTCACGCGGGTTCAGTTCTCAACGCTTCAAGTTGAACATTGCGCACTCCGTGGTCACGCAGCAAAATGCAGGGTTGGATACTATGGACACCAACCTCGTCCTGGACCTGTTCAGGCACACAACCGAGGAAGAGGAGGCGGCCGCAGTGGAGCGAAAGAGGAAGGATTCTGACCGTCCAGTTTCGCAAAAGGAATTGCTCGCTGGGTTAGAAGACTTGCCAGCAGAAGATGAGTATCAGGGCTTGGATCTCAGCTCATTCTTGGGTTCAATTGGGCGATAGCGATAGAACTACATAGACACTCACAAACCTACAGCGCCAACCACCAGTACAGTTCCTTTTATTCGAGTTGTATCATAGTCTCACACCGCTTGGGTTTGTTGGAATCAAACCGAATATTACATTGAGCATCAGGCGAGTGAGGAGAGGGGTGGTCGTAAAACTAGCTAGTAACTAGGGAGATAAGCTAAAACGTAATATGGTCAATCGCCGGTGAGCGTACATGGATCACGCCAGAGGCGACTGAGTCTAGTGCTACATTGATTTCATCGCAAGACAAGCGGAGGGAGCACATCATAGTTGTATAAACGCCTCTTTCGGAATCGAATCCTGCAAAGGATGGTCAGGTAACCGGCAACTTCTTTATCCCAAAGGCGATCTAGCATACCTTGACACTTTGGTACAACTGTAAGGCTGCCTCCTTATTCCAGCTGGATGCCTCTAGGCACTCTGTGGCTGTTTTCAAGGTCAAACCAGTCTCGGACATCAGCATGATTGCGATGTGACGTTGTTTGGGTGCCTGAAATATCGTGGTCAGTATAGTTAGCAAGCGTGAGATGATGGTTACATACTAGTTGAGGCAGCAAAGGGTCATTGAGAATGAATTCAGGAGTACCAGGTGGAATCCCATCGTCTTCAACAGCAAGTTGCGGTTGCGCAGTAGGTACCGCCCCACTGGCGGTGGCGGCGGCAGAGGATAACGCGTTAGCGGCCTCCGGATCGGCTAGGGCTTGTGGTTGTGTGATAAGCGGCCCTGGGGTCCAGGTGTCGTGACTCGAATAACTGCGCACAGTGAGCATATCGGAGGCGACGAATGCCGACCAACCCAATCGAAGCACACTTTTATTTCATGAAAATTAATGAGATACGCTTAGTGGAATTGACAGGGGGAGACGCACTCTGAGTCTGGCGGGGCTGGGACAAGGATCATAGTGCGGTCGAAGGATCGGATACCATCAACCATTCCCGGTTCTGATGACGATTAGTTGGAGAATCCTTACGGGAGGGGATGAGCGCTCACCTTCAACAAACTGGCCATGGACCGTAATATGCAATGTGGGTCCAAGGCCAATATCCATCGAAGAGGCATCGATGACAAACTTCTCTCCTTCGTTCGTATCATGCCGTGTACGGGGCATCATAGAGAAGCACTGCATGATGTCTCCAGTGCCAGTGTAAAGCATGTCCTTCGCGGCAGTGGCAGCGACCTCGGGAGATACTTGAATGACACGATGCAGATTGCGGCTACCAAGTTCGTGCCACTTGCTCCAGGAGAGGTTCTTCTGGTTTGGCATCTTCACCTGGAATCCTCGTGCACGAGCGCGTGGTGGTATCGATGCGTCGTAGGAGAAGGAGAAGGTTGAGATGCCTGTATAGACTGGAGCGAGGGCGGTACGGTCTTGGTCGAATGAATCGAGGAACCTGGAGTAATGTGGTTCATGCATGGTCAGGTTCATGCCAAATTTGTGAAGATGGGCTGCTGACCTCTGGAGGAATGATACAGCAAAGGATTGTACATCGCTCTCAATCGCACTTCCGCTCATCCTGATAGGGAAGTTCTGAACGGAAGTTGACACTACTGGCTCAGCTGGAGTTACAGGTGTGATAGCAAGTCGACCGCGAGGAAGTGGGACGTCGTCGAGCATCTCGAGTGTGGGCCATCTCCTTGCAACATCCCTGTAGACCAATCAGAAGGGAAAGTTATTGCTCATAGGGTAATCCCACTTACATAAAGTATTTCTCAGCCTGCCCGTTTGAAATGGCGTTCTCTCGAACGGGGTTGCCTTTCAAGATGAGTTCGCGGAGCTTCTTGAAGTGGAGGGTGGAGAGACCGTCTAATGAGGTTATTTTATTCCCAGCAAGGGAGAGGTTGACAATATTTGGTAGATGTCGGTGAATGAATGCGATCGAGGTCGCTGTGAGGCGATTTTGGTTGGCGGAGAGAGACAAAACCGGAGGTTGTAGTTGGGAGGCGATGCGGAGGATCGCACCGAATTCCCTCTGGTCGGCCGTGGCTTTTGTGGTCGCAGTATGATTGCCACGGAGCTTTGACATCCCAGGGTCGGCCGATAGTTTCTGGGGTTGACGCTATGAGAAGGTAAGTGTAAAAAGCGAGCGGTCAACTGACATTGAGGTCGAGGAATTGCGCTTGCGGGTTGAAGCGTTTATTGATGAATTTTTGCATGCCTTCGAGAACGTGCACAGGTGTAGTAGTAGGTCTCAATATGAGCGTTTTGGCATCTCCACGCGTGGCCGAGCGCTACAAGCGGTTGCACAGGGGGCAACAGAGCACATTGAGATAACGCGCGGTGGGAACAATAACAAGACTGTCAACGTGGATTTCAAAGGTGATACAGGGTACATAACATACATTTAGGCTGACTCTGAGCTTGTCGAAGCCCGTCGAGTGTCCTTTACGCAGAGGATCGCGGCTGGCACCGATATGGGAGCGGATACGACCCCCGGCAGTTCTAGAACCGGATGCATCCCGCATCTGGACATCTCCACCATTCCTAACGAGGCCTTGTCGCTTGAGGAGCTGGCTTGCTACATTGCGGCGAGGAGCGCCTGTGCTAGAGGCTGGCGGCGGGCGTTGGGGGGTTGCCGGAGGCGTAGCAGTAGTAATCATGGCTTGTATGGCAGTAGTCGGAATAGTGTTGTCCAAGCTGCAGGAGATTTGCGGAAAGTGGCGGGAGTGGTTGAGGTTGAGTTGCTGCGCACAATGGAGGAGTTTGGCCCTCTCTTTAATGGCCCAACGCAGCAGAGGTCGCGGAGGCCGCGAACAACCAGTTTCAATAGCCGGTTCAATCACCGCAGCCACCACAGAGCCTATCCTCGACATCCACAGTCTCAAGTTTGACAATGATTCGGCTGGAAAACTCGAGGAATTGTACCACCAGGTGTGTGAAATGAGCGCGCAAAGGCTCACAATGCATGCGTACAGATACTCTCTACTCGCAGATTAAGAAGAAGAGAATGGAGGCGGGAGAAGCCTCGGTGGGTGAGAGGCGTGAGCTCAAGGACGCTGTCGACATCGTCGGCACGTGCACGGGAATGTGTCCGGACTTTGAGGTGCTTGAGAGATTTGTTCAGCGCTCCATAGACCCGTTGGAAAGGGTAAGCCCGTCTCATTATACGCCTTACTCCGTGTTGACTGGTAGTCCACCAGGGCGCCGATGGCCTGCTTGATGTCAGACGCATGGTCAAGCGGTACGATCGTGGAGGTGCTGGTGCTGGTCAAGTTCCTCTCGAAGATATCCGACCTCCGCCAGTTCTCCGTGTGAGTATCGAAGTGCAAAATTCTTCGTCGCATTCTAAACATCGCCCCAGGATACAGTCGACTATCTTATGGACGACCTCCTTCCTCAAATTGGTATGGAGAAATCCCATGCCTACATTCGAGATCGAACACGCGCAATTCGCAAGGACTTTACCCGACAGCGCGACTTCAGTCTCGATGCGATGTATTGTCACGAGCGTATTGCACGCTTTCACATCCTGGGACTACACGCACACTGCCGTTGCGATCCTAACCAGGAACAACAAGAAACGGAACAGCTCAAGAAGGTTTTACAGACGCTCACGGAAATGTATCAAGACTCCAGAGGTAAACACAGATCGCCAAATGAAGCTGAGTTTCGCGCATATTATATGCTTGTACACCAGAGAGACAAAACCGCGCTCCTTACCATCCGCCAGGTGCCACAAGACATATATTGCGCACCGATCCTCCAATGGGCACTGGAACTTCGATTTTCACAGTCCAGGAATGTTGATGTGGACAAACGGCAGTCCCATCTTAACAGCGACGTCACACAGATGAACTATGCGCTATTGTTTCGACTATGGGAGGACCCCAGGACCTCGTATTTGATGGCCTGCATATTAGAAGGACACCTCAACGACATCAGACGCTCCAATCTTCGTTTACTCAAAAGGTCCATTGACCCCCGGTCCAGGAAAGTTCCTAGTGAGACGTTGATCGAGCTGCTCCGACTGGACACGGAGAACGAGCTTGTGCATTGGGTGAATGCGCTTGGTTGGTCAATGGATGCGGAAGGTGTTGTGGAGGTATCCCAAGACCAAGCCGATATTCCGAGCGAGTATCACCCGAACTAAGTCGGTAACGAGTCACTGATTTAATCCTACAGCGGTGGAAGGCTCCCGAACACCGTCACAGCGACTATGCGTGGTCAAACGACCTCCATCACTCACCGACTCCCAGCTCACCCTTGGAATCACCTATGATGTTGGACCCTCGACACCCAGGCAACGAGGATCTCGAGATGAATATGGAACACCGGCGTCTATTAACAGGGAGAAGCTCCTACCTTCACCTGTATCGCTCTTCCCCCGGTTGGGTCAACCATTCACCGCTGCTCCTAATTCGTTTACCTCTATCTCCAAGCCTGGTGAATCTTCCGTCTCCATTGCTGCTGCGCCTGCTGCAACAGCTCCAGTCTTCAAGTGGGCCCCGGACGTGTTGAAGACTTTGCCCTCAAACAAACCTGTTGGATCTTCGACACCCTCGACAGGAACATGGAAGGGGTTTGGTGCAGCAGCAACAGCGCTTGCCGCAAAGAAGGCTGCTTCAGGTGCCGAGGTAACTCCTTCCCCTGCGGCGTCACTTTGGTCGTTCCCGACAAATACCACTTCCGTTCCTGCATTCCGTCCAGCCCCTTCATCTGCTCCCACACCAGCACCTGTACTTGGGTCTATACCCGCGTCTTCAAACACCCCGGATGTACTCACACTGGCTCCCACCGTCAAACCACCATCGCTTCCTTGGCCATCGGCTCCAGTCCTTCCGCAACAGACCACTACTGATTCCATCCCCTCAGTTGCTGCGTCTGCTGCGTCTGTGCCTGTGCTTGTTCCGACCCGCCTCACTCCAACTTTCGATTGGCCCAGTATGCCCACAGGATTAGTGCAATCTGCTCTATCCACTGCTCCAGCTCCTACAATGACTCAGCTTGCACCACCAGTCCCAGTCGTTGATCCCACTCCAACGCAACCTCTCCCTGCTTTGACTTGGCTCAGTAACACGGTGTCAGCGGCATCTGTACCACAATTACCACAGGTTGCACAAAACGCCAGTGCAACTGCTCTCATGGCTGCTGCGGCTACCAGTTCAACCGTCCAACCGGGGCTTGCTCAACCGCCCACTGTTAGTTCTTCGGTGGCGCACCCGACTCTGACTGCAACCTTCAACCGGCCATCCGTACCTGTACCAACTACAACGGCTTCAGTCCCAGCTTCCCCTCTAGTCTCAACGTCGGCGCCTGCACGTGCACCTGTCGTCGTTCCTATTGCCCCGCTCCTGACACCGGTGCCTACACCATCCACCTCTCCTCCAGTTCTGCCATCCCCGCCTGCACATACACCTACGTCTGCGACTGCGCCTCGACCCCAAGAACCTCTTTACATCCGTTCCGAGATCATCGCGGACCAACAATATGAGATGAACCTTCGGCACCGTTCTCTTCGTGCCTGGCTTTCGGCTTACAATTTGAAGCTCGAGAAGGATCAAGAGGGGGAATTGCGACGACAGAGGGAAGAACAACAGCGCCTGGAGGCAGAGAATATCGCACTCAACATGTCCCTTGGGCGGTATGACGAAGAGAGCGATACAGCTGGTTTGCGGCAATCGTTACTTGGACGAAAACGCAAACGGTGGTCGAACGTCGATGGGGACATGTCCAACCCGTTGGCCCCGCATTTAATGGTGAGCGTATCGCCTTATACGCGTTCAATTATAGCGTTATTTAATTTATGTATGCAGGAGGAAGAAAAGCGAAGAAGAATCTGGCAACCCGGAACATTCATGAGAACAATTGCACAAATCGCCAGGAAACGAATACGAGGGCACGATATACCTCAGGACTGGCAAGTTTGGATCTCTTTCACCCCAGATGGGGGTAGCGCAACCCAATGGCTCAGAACCAAGTTGGTCGACACCCACCAGACCTCAAACTTGGTCAAAGTCAAGCTCGGAGAGCGTATCGACATGACGGAGCGAGAAGAGGAACCGCAACCGGGGCTTTTGATCCTCCAGTGCGTGCCTGGGATGTGGAAAGAAACCCTGGAGAGGGTAAAGGAGTTGATCGAGATGGTCCCGGAGGATAACCCATTCCTCCCTGCGCTTTTGATTATCATGGCGAGCGGTGAGGGTGTCCCGGAGTGGTGGGTGGGTGAGGTATGTGGAATTTCTCGACCTCAATGGAATATTGGCTGATATTTGATCTTACCAGCTGGATAGGGTCCTACGAGGCCTCGTGGCTGACCGTAGAGCGTTCATTTTGCAGTCTGGGTCAGCCCTTGCAACTGCAGAGAGCGATTTTGCCAGCGAAGTCGATGCCCTTACGCTAGATTTGGAAGGAATTGCCCCACGACTGCCCCTGAAGGAAGTCGTCGATGCCTTCATGAATTACTGGCTCGTGGAATTCGAGTATGGAGCCGAGCAGGCACGGTCACCAAGTAGGTTTCCATTTCCTGGCTTCAAGTTATGTCGCTGACGTTCCTATAGCGTTTGATTTTCCCACTCTCGTTTGGGCAGTCAGTGTGCTAATGCAAGCTCTGGACAAGATCCTCGAAGCGGTTGTAGGAAATTGTCAAGAAACAGAATCTCCTATACCGTTCAACGACCTCCCTTCTCTCAGCGATGTCGAGTAATAACACTATCGTTTGCTCACAGATGTTGTGACTAACGTGTTTTCAGTTCCGTCTACCGAACAATTCTCGAGTATTACACGGAAATCGGAGGCGAGGAACCTCATTCGCCTTACACGATGGTCGAAGAAAACCCTGAGGCCCTTCTCGCTCTCACATGCGACGCCGGACTAATGGTGCAGTTCCGGCTTCTGCAACAGGAGGGACGCCTCCGTCCCCGTCCAGGCCTTCGGGGATCGGAGCTTGAAAAGATGGCAACTGCTTTTGATGTTGAACTCGTTCAAAACCTCTCGGGTATTGACCGCTCCCATTTGGTTTTCCGAAATCCCCCAAAGGCCGTGTTACCCCCCTTCCAGCCCGAACCTACGTCACGGCATGCAACCCTGCCTCTTCTCAAGCGCAAGTATAGTGCCCTGGAGAGTGACACTAACGACCTCGATGTGATCCTAAACGCGCATCCAACTCTATCTGCAACTAAGGGGAAGTCCAATGGACATGTCTCCAGCGGGAGAAACGAGAACGGAGAGGCTATGAAACGCTCCAGGCTGACTTTAGAGGACCTCAAAAAGCCGTTTGTTCCCGCCAATATCTCCTTTCGGGTTCAAATGGCCAAAGCGAGGTTCGACATGGAGATTCTCAAGGCATCAGAGATCACCGAAGACACTACAGAGAAGCAGCTGTGGACCTCCAAGGCGAATGCCCTTGTCAAAATTGCAAAGGCAGTCTTTGATAGCGTCCTTGCATCTTCCTCTCCGGATGTGGGTAATCTCATGCGCAGTATTATTTGAATACTAACCTTTACATTTAGGACCAAGCCATAATCGACTGCCGCGCGATTGTGGAGATTATGCGCACCATTCAAGGGGATATCTTCGGGATTCTACGACAGGTTAGTTCGTTTCTCCCTCCGTGAACCTGATGGAGACTGACTCTAGTACAGGATAACACTGTCAAAAAGAACATTCAACAACTCGCGAAGATTCAGGTGCTCCCTGGGTTTGTCGAGCTCCGCGGCCTTGTCGAGGCGGTAGCAGACTTGCATGACCGACTGAACTCTTAAAATATCACAACACCCTGTATCATTATACATGTATCTTTAACGTCTGCTACTCTTCATCTTTCTCATGGTTCGCTGACTTTGTACCTTGGCCTCCCATGAGTTGCACCGAACCATGTCCTCGCAAACGTCTGCAAGGCGTCAAGTACGACATGTATACGACACCTCTGGATCTATTGACGGTGCCAGAGCAAGCCAGACCACCGTGAAAGGGCCAGAGAGCGTCGTCTCCGGCTTGGGTGAACCTCGACCGATTCCACGTGCAGCGGCGCTGGCATCTACCAGAGGATACGCGTCTCCTACGAGGAGTACTACGTCAAATGCGGCTCTGACGTCTATTACGGGCCAGCTGTCGGCAACCACGCATCCACACCTTTCGGCGAATGTGCGCTCTGGACCCCCCCAGTATCCACTATCTGAAGCCTCTGTACCCTTGTTGCCCAATAGAGGACCACCGGCCTATCCAGACTTTCTGTCGTTGCAGGAGACTGCGCTTCTGCAGTTGCAGTATGCCTGTGCAGGGCTGAAGGACGCGTTTCGATGGGATCACGTTGTTCAAATGGTAACATCGTAAGTATGGCCAGATTCGTGTGGGTCAACCTCGTTCTTTCGTCGTGGGCTGAAATTTCGACCCCAACCAGTGATCAGGAAATACGAGCCAACGGCATGAAGTTCCAACATCGGCCTGCCTTCTCTGACAGCTAATATACATTTCAGTTGTCAAATCACTCGTTCTCAACTCCCTCTCCTTGATTTCGGTATATGCCTTTGATTGGGTTATTCTCCCACTTCTTCATAAGCGACGCAGTCCAGACTCTCTGACGAACACATACTCAACATACCAACTGCTGTGGTTATTCCCGGTCGTGGGGGTGTCTCTATATTTAAACGTATGGACGTTTCCTTCTGGCAGGAAACTAGCTCAGCGGCGGTCCAGAGTAGATGGTGCGCTCTTATCGGGCGACGAGCTTATGGCATGAGGTTTGAAAGGCAACACGCCGCAGGTCCTACGACATACTCTGGGTATGTGCAGCCCTTTCATTGATAAAAGGCATCTTATGAACGTATTCCAGACTACTGCACTCAATAGCATCATCCGCATATCGTATTATACTTATTGGCACCTCGATGGTTCTCTCATGTGCGTTGGCATACGTTCCGGTTATTGGGAAGCCCTTGGCATTCCTGTTCGTTTGTTGGGTGGATAGGTGCGTTGCCTCATAAGTTCTTTCTCAGACATTGTTTGATAATACTTCCCAGCTTCTATTGTTTTGAGTAACTGTGTTCCCTGCTCCTTCCGACTAGCCACTTATGTCCGTAAGGTACATTTGGCAGGCGCGGGGAATGTCGCTATCTGCCCGAGTGCGGTATCTTGAAGAACGATGGGCTTACTTCTTGCTGTTTGGCATGCCTTCAACTGCCTTATGTTTACGTGGCAATAGTCTAGCAAATGCGGCTCTGTTTGGACTAACACTACCTGCAGTGCGTTTTTTCAAATCACCCTCTTCGTTGCACTAACACAACTCCATAGTACATTATGATGGCAATGCACGCTCGGGCTGTCCCGACGCATCCTTACAATCCAGTCCCACCGATCACCAAAGCGAACGGGGATACATCCTACCCTATACCGTCACCATTCGTACCCATCCGCCTGCCGGTATTCAAGGTCGTCATTATGCTGAACGAGTTACTTATTAAGCTAATCGACATTGGGGTGAGGGGTAAACGCTCAAGGCCATCAGAACGAAGCAGGAAGAAGAGTCTAGGAAGTGAGATGGAGGGTCTTGAAGGCGGCACACCACTCGATGGTACGGAAGGGAGGCATCGGCCTAATGTTGATAGGCCTGTGCCCGGTCCTAGACCGCAGGTTCGCAACACTAAGCTACGCGTGGACTAGGCCACCCTCGAATTGTGTATATATACCCAATGGCGAGTGCATCTTCTTGACCTTTAATCCCTCTCCCACTGTCCGACGTCTAGTTCCTTCCACCGTGAAAGGTCCACGAGATTGCCATCAAAATCGAATTCGGGCGAACTGGGCTTTTGGGGACTATACTTAGAACTACAATGGCGAGACTGCTGAATAGTTTACGGAGGTTCGTAGCGCCCGTGCCGATACATGGCCTGTACGAAAACCTCCTGGTTGGCTGGTGGGCAGGTGGTTATTCTCATCTCAAAGCAAAATAGGTTCTCCAACCAGTAGGGCGTGCAGGCAAAAGCTGCATGCTGACAAGTTATGGGAGTGGCCCTCTCCTGAATCTTGACAACTCTCTCAGAGTTCGTAAGTCCTGACACGATTGGCTAGGCAAAATACATCACGAATGGTAACGAGCGGTCGTTCTGCTTATTGAACCGCAATGTGGAATACACTGGAAGAGCGGGGAGTTACGCTTTTGACGCATCTTGGCTGTATTCATTTTCTTCAGACCATAACGCTTCTCTGGCATAAGGTCCCAGGTATGGAAATCTGCAACAACCATCATGGCACCCTTACTTGAACCTTGTCCACTCACGACTACCACACTCTCCTTCCCCTGCCTTGCGCTCTCTCCAAAGGACACCAAACCGGCCCCCAGTCTATGCAAGTGGATACGATATAATTGAATAACCTTAGAGCGTCCCTCGCGACGAAGATATATCACGTTAGCCTCAAACAGCAAAGGGTGAAGTCTTGTTCACGTTTCAGGGCCACGACGCTTTCCGCTGTACTCATGGAAACGACAATGAAAAACCAACACCTGACGTATAATATTTGCAAGCAATATTGATATCCATTTAGCTTCCATAATGTTACTGTTACCTGGAACACCGCCGGACTCGAGGATTCTACCCCTCTTACGGCTACACGGCACAGCCGAACAAGGCAGTGTCATCACAAGGTGCATACGTCGGTACTGAGTTCTATTGTTTTTTGTCTGCCTTGAGCTTTCGCTCTTTTGCCTCTAGTGCCTTGACCTCTAATAAGGGGTCGAGTTCACTCCGGGGGTGCTTGTACGAACCGCCTGCCTTGTCAGCCCAAGTAAAGTACTAGGTGGTAGAAGATTAGAGCCAATTGGAAGAACTTAGAATGAAGGGCGACAGACCTGACCGTAATTGCACGTGAAGTACAGGTGGTGCAAGGTATGATGAGCTGGACCATTGATAATATGCTCCAGAGGGTGGCCAGTGATCATGTCAGAATCGTGGATCTATCGGCGATATGAGTCGAGACTGGGAGACCCAGAGGGGTCGAACGCACGAAAATGCTCCAGAAATTGACTGCGACAAAGAGGCCGAGATACAGAAACCGGTGTAGAGGGAACAGCACGATGAAAACGTGGTAGGGGATCGATTGTGCAAAGCCGTCGCAGAAGTGGAAAGCATGCGAGGCAAAAGGGGTCGGGACTTCAGGTAGCACAACCGAGTCAGCATCACAGTCTCTACTTACAATAGGAGGAATACGTACTTAACCACTTGTGGTGAGGTTTGTGCAATCGCTTATAAAGCAGAGGGCTATGCAACCACCGATGAATCCAGTAGATGCAGTAGTCAGTGAAGACGAGGAAGCTGGATCAAACGGCTCTGTCAGCAACTTCATTTCATGGTAGGGGGTATATTCATTTAGCGACTCACAAGAAGGCAGAAAATACCATGTAACCATAGCCGTACTTGTTCGGGTCATCATAGAGCTTCGAGTAACCCATGACTTCGGCTTGGAAGAACGGTAAAGTTAACAATGTCATTCCGGGGAATGCCTTGAGGCTGCAAAGGATCTCCTTTCGTATTTGATTCTTGAGGAAACGAGGGTGTTTCATCATTTCATGGTTGAAGATGAAGTAATACGAGAGCGCGGCGAAGAGGAAATACAAGACATGGATGCCAATAAGTGTTATTACGGACAGCGAGAGGAGCTGCCTTGGTATGTATGTCCGTGGCCACGCTGACAAAGTGGAAGGAGGCGACTCGAGCGTGCGCAGAAAACTCGGTGTCTCGTATACTGGGGGGAGAGAACTTGCATAGAGGAATGACTGGGGAGATGGGTGAGGAAGATGAGCGACAAGGGAGAGCCAGGTATTTGCGTGGTTTGAGCCGAAGGGGACAGTGGTCGCATTTGTTGTGGGCTGAGGATAGAAGACGCCCGCGGGAAGGAGAGCCGCATACAGCTTGTCCAAAATGATGTTGTCTGCTACGGAAAGGACGTAGTCCATCCTGGCAAAAGTTCCGTGCGGAGCGAGCGAGCGGTTCAAGTGGATTTGGCGAGTCGAATATCGTATCATCGTCCGATCTCTCCTGCCCTTGCCGTTTGCCACCCCCGCTCCCCCGTCTCCCCGTCTCTCACCTTCTGACAATATTCTCAGCGTCACACGAATTGGAAGACGGTCCTTTATTCAGCGTTTGCACGAAAAAAAACGTACATCAAATCAGACTGAGTACAACAACGCAGAACTAACAGATGACTGTTCGTCCAGCGAAGGCAACAGAGCTAGAGTAGATATCAACCACAGCACAACAAATCTCTTGAGTCAAACGCAGCCCACAAAGGGGCTGACAGACAATCCCCACGACTCCTGGAATGACAAACATACACAGGGAACAGACTTTGGCGCACAAAAAGAGTGGAAGGAACGGAGCTTATAAGGGTCCGTTGGGTTTCATGATTCGTCTTCGTCCTGGATTTGCGAGGGTTTGACAAGGCCGGGTACTCGCATGTCCTGCTCCTGCTTCGCAGCTTGAGCTAGCTCCTTCTCCTCTTCAAACAGATCTGCATTGTCGCTCTCAAACTCCTTGAGCTGGATGAGGAAATCTCGGACGACTTGTTTGAACGCATTTGAATCCGCGCACGTCTTGGACATTTGCATAACGAAGATTTCGATGCGTTTCCTATGAACAGTCCATATCAGCAGCAAACGTCTTGCGATGTTATAGGGAATACTCACGGTTGCAGATGCGGGAAGGCAGTTTTGAGCAGAGTGGCGATATACTCTTTAAGGTATACACTGTTGGTCATTCCTGCAGTCGCAGTCGCAGGATCAAACAGCGGCGCCTGAAGGACACCGCCCTCTACAAGTTGGACGAGCTTTGCCAAGAGGGTGGTCTGGCTTCGAAAACCACTCTTGTGGTCGGAATCTGTCAAGACGAATAACAGGTCTTGGAGCAGGCTGGTGTAGAATGAAGCAAAGAAGGCCGTCGCTATTGCCTCGTCGGAGTTGAGGAAGTGGCCAATCATGTCCGTTAAGACTGCCGGTGGGTCAGCTACCTCCCTGGCTCATTCCATGCGACGGAAGGGAGTACGTACTCGCCAACGAGGTATCCGCAATATCACGAGAAGTATGTTTAATACCCCAGATAATACTGTCAAAGATAAGCTTGAACTGCTGCGGCGGCAAGTTCAATAACGCTGGCATGCAATATGCAACGATAGCCCTCAGCAACTTATAAAATCCAATACGATGCTCCGGATATTCGGTGAAGTCCTGGTTGATCATGTTCAACGTCGAGTCGAAGACAGCGTCGAGAATGGCCGCGATATGAGGGTTTAGTAGCGCCTGTAGTCGAGATACAATCGTAGTCACCACATTGAGAACTTCTGCATCCCTCGCTGGTGGGACATTGCGGTTATAATCGCCAAGGATCCCCTCAAG
>Ga0307513_10001034_pt1 | contig 40352 bp, 33 predicted proteins | sample 15_EM_MG_FD_202174 | JGI IMG/M metagenome (GOLD analysis project Ga0307513, IMG submission 202174) | Populus trichocarpa ectomycorrhiza microbial communities from riparian zone in the Pacific Northwest, United States - 15_EM | ecosystem: Host-associated > Plants > Roots > Unclassified | place...
ACCGACCCACCCATCAACCCACACCCAAAAGATCCACACCCCAAAAATCCACCCGGCCACCACACTTCACCTGAAACGAACTCCCCACCCGGGAACAGCGACCCACCTGGGCAGGAGGCTTCACCCGGAAAGGGTGATCCACCCCGGCAGGAGGCGTCACCCGGACCGAGCCATGCACCCGGAAGAAGCGATCCACCCGGCGGGGATGCTCCACCTGCCGAGGGTGCTTCACGTGGCGAAGGTGCTTCACGTGGCGAAGGTGCGTCACCCAGGCCGCATGTTCCGCCGGTTCGACGGGATGCTTTCCCCATCACCGGGTTGAGAGAACCGAACGGGATGGACGACGACCCCGGGCCACCGCCCTTCTGATAGAGCCCAGCGCTCCCGAGCCCGCCGGGCACGTCCCAGCCGGGCACTCCCAATAGTCCTTGTACGTGGCTCGACCAGCAGCACCCGACCTGCCGCATCGGTGAACAGGGCACTTGACCCTCCGCGTACGCGGCAGCGTTGCGGCGTGGTCGCTTGGCACAGAAGCCATGGCCTTAGTCCGGCGCGTGCCGACGCAGGTAGCGGCCGAAATGTGGCACGGTGAAAGCGATTCGGCCGCGTTCACCACTGTAGATCAGACCCTTCTTGATCAGCGCGTCTCGGGCCGGGGAGAGGGACTGCGGCTTGCGCTGCAGCACTTCGGCGATGGCGGACGTCGGAACGCCGGATTCGGTCGCCGCGGCCGGTTCGGTCGGGGTCGGGTCGATCGAGACGTCGGCCATCGCCCGCAGATACTCCCGCTCGGCTGGTGTCGCTCGCTCGTAGCGCGACCCGAAGAAGCCGACCGCGAGCTCGGCCTCGGACTCCGGCGCCGCCACCCGCACGTCGTCGGCGGTGATCGGCGAACGCGGGGCAACATCCCAGGCCACCTTGCCGTAGGCCTGGACGAAGTACGGATAGCCGGCGGTCGCCTCGTACATCTCGGTAAGCGCCTCTTCGGTGAAGTCGGCGCCCTCTTCCAGCGCCGGAGCCCGCAACGCCTGATCGGCGGCCTCCCGACCGAGCCGGTCGATCCGGACGTATCGGAACAACCGCTCCGAGTACGACTTGCTCGCCGACAGCACGGCCGGCAGATGCGGCAGCCCCGCCCCCACCACGATCAGCGGCAGGCCCTGCTGGCTGAGTTCGTGGCAGGCGGCACAGAGCGCGGAGACATCATCCGGGGCAAGGTCTTGCATCTCGTCAATGAAGATCGCCACGCCCCGACCAACCCCGGCCGCAACCCCGGCGACATCACTGAGCAGCTCCACCAGGTCGATCTCGATGTCACCGGAATCGGCCCGCCCGGTGACGGCCGGAACGTCGATGCCCGGTTGCCACCGATCACGCAGCGTAGTCTTGGCTCCGGTGCGGCCGGCGCCTACAGGGTCCTTCATCGCGAAGGCCTTGAGGATGCCAAGCACCTGATTGGCGTCGTCCCGGTTGGCGGAAAGCTCCCGGATCGCCTGGTGCAGAGCGGCTGCGAGCGGTCGACGCAAGGGGGTGTCCGGCCGCGCCTCCAGCTTGCCGGTCCCCCACCGGCGGCGAACGGCGGCCGACCGGAGGGCGTTCAGCAGCACCGTCTTGCCAACCCCGCGCAGACCGGTGAGTACCAGGCTGCGCTCTGGGCGACCTCGGCTGATCCGTTCCAGGACGACGTCGAAGCTGTCCAACTCGCTGTCGCGGCCGGCCAACTCGGGCGGGCGCTGGCCCGCGCCGGGCGCATAGGGATTGCGTACCGGATCCACCATCAGAGCGTATCCGGTTATCTATGGCCTGGCCTAGACACCGGCATATCTGGTTAGCGCTGGACCTGAGGGAGAGTGGCCGGCCGCCAGCAGCCCATCGCCGAGGTCAGCTCGTCCTGGCCCAGTGCCGGGGCGCCGACCTCGTCCTCAACTACCGGGCCACCGGCCGCACCGGGACGCGCTCGCATGCCGTCCACCAGCATGTTGAAGTAGCGTCGCCACAGGTCAGGGGCCACTGGTGAGGCGAAGTCGGCGATCGTTCCGACCATCAAAAAGATCATTGGGATGTCCGACGCTTGGAAGTCGTCGCGCAGCCGACCGGTGGCCTTGGCCCGCTCCACCAACTGCTCGACGATCACCCGCATCTCGTCCCGACAGCGGGCCACCTCGTCCTGCCCGTAGACGGTGCTCAGCATCACCTGACGCATGCCCCGGTCGTGGCCGAACTCTTCGCAGGTCTCGCGTACCACCTCGACCAGCGCTTCCCAGGCCTGCTCCGGCGGCACTTCCAGGGCGAGCATCAACCGCTCGATCTTCTCCTGCATGCGCTCGTCGAACAGCGCCTCGACCAGAGCTTCTCGGTCGGCGAACCGCCGATAGACCGTGCCGACACCGAGCCCGGCGTGCGCGGCGATGTCGTCCAGGGTGACGTCAAGTCCGCGTTCGGCAAAGACCTCTGCCGCCGCCGCCAGGATCCGTGCCCGGTTACGTGCGGCATCAACCCGAAGGGGGCGAGCCTGTGCACCGGTAGTGACCATGTGAAGAAGGTAACACAAGCGGAGATGACTCCTCCACATGCTACTGTCGGTGCAAGCGGTGAACCTGTCTCCGCTTTTCGCTTACCGGAGGCCCGTCATTTCCACGACACTTCAAAGCTCCCCTACGGGGGAACTCTCCGCCGTTGAGCGGCAGCATGCGAACCGTTGGTGGGTTCTCGCGATCGTCGCTGCGGCCCAGTTGATGGTGATTCTGGACGCCACCGTGGTGAACATCGCCCTCCCGGAGGCCCAGAAGGCCCTCGGTTTCACCGACGCCGCCCGGCAGTGGGTGGTCACCGGCTACGCGCTCGCCTTCGGCGGACTCCTGCTTCTCGGTGGGCGACTCGGCGACATCTTCGGCCGCCGCAACATCTTCCTCCTCGGGCTGGTCGGGTTCGGCGTCTTCTCGGCGCTCGGCGGCGCCGCCCCGAACTACGCCATCCTCGTCACCGCCCGGGCCGGGCAGGGCGTTTTCGGTGCCCTGTTGGCTCCGGCCACGCTGGCCCTGCTCACCGTGACCTTCACGAATCCCACCGAGCGCGCCAAGGCGTTCGGGATCTTCGGTGGGCTCGCCGGTGGCGGTGGCGCCATCGGGCTCATCCTCGGCGGCGTCCTCACCGACCAGCTGTCCTGGCGCTACACCCTCTACGTCAACCTGCTGATCGCCGTTCCGGTGCTGTTCGCCGGCCTTCGGCTGCTCGCCAAGGACCGCCCGACCGAGGCCCCCGGCCACGACATCTTCGGTACCGTCGCCGTCACCGGCGGTCTGTTCAGCCTGGTCTACGGCTTCTCGAACGCGCAGACCAATGGCTGGGGCGACACCTGGACGATGGTCTGGATCGCCGTCGGCTTTGTTTTGATCGGCGTGTTCGGCCTGATCGAGACCCGGATCGCGCACCCGCTGCTGCCGCTGCGAGTGCTGGCCGACCGCAACCGCTCGAGCTCGCTGATCTCGATGTTGTTGGCCGGCGCAGCCCTGTTCGGGGTGTTCCTGTTCCTCACCTACTACATGCAGACCGGCCTCCTCTACAGCCCGACCAAGACCGGCTTCGCGTTCCTGCCGATGATCCTCGGCCTGGGCATCACGATCCAGCTCGGTGGCGCCCTGCTGACCCGAGTCGGCGCGCGGCCGCTCGTGCCGGTCGGAATGCTGTTGGCTGCGGCCGGGATGCTCCTCTTCACCCGGCTCGAGCTGGACAGTTCCTACCTCACCGCGGTGATGCCCGGCCTGTTCGTCACCGGGCTCGGCCTGGGCCTGATCTTCGCGCCGAGCATCCAGGGCGCGATCTCGGGGCTGACCAACCAGGACTCCACTGTCGGCTCGGCCCTGGTCACCACGATGCAGCAGATCGGCGGATCGATCGGGATCGCCGTCTTCAGCACGCTGTTCGCCTCCACTGCATCGGACTACGCGGCCGATCACGCGGCCGGCGCGAGCAGCCCCGCGGCGCAGGCAGCGCTGGCGGGAAAGGCAGCCATCGAGGGGTACTCGACGGTGTACGTGTGGTCCGCGGCGATCTTCCTGCTCGGCGCGGTGTTGGCGGCAGTGTTGCTGCGCAACGGCACGCTCGAGACGGACTCAGAGCAGGTACTGGTGCACTGACCCAGTAACTCAGGCAGCGTCAGGTGGTGGTTCACCGCCTGACGCTGCCCTTTGGGCAGATCAGATCAGCGCAAGCAGCCAACCCGGGCCGGCCAGTTGCGAACCGATCGGCAACCGCGCGCGCAGTCCCCGGTCGGCGGTGACCACGAGCGGGACGTCGCCCCCGGTCAGGACCTGCTCCGCGACCTCAACGATCGTGGTGTCGCCGTCGGCGGGCGAGAGGACCACGTCGAGCTCCGGCGGAGCGGTCGCCGTCCGAGCCTGACCCTCAACCACGGCGATGATGCGGTCGATCCGCACCGCCCCGGTTGGGCCGTCAACCTCCACCCCGACCAGCGGAACCAGGGACGCCATCAGCCGGGTGGCGGCACCGGGCCGGTCCCGCCACCAGCCGTCCGGCCGCGAACCCATCACATTGGCGACGTCCACCACCAAGACCGGCACCGGCATTCAGTCCTTGCAGAGCGCCCGGGCAGTGGCGGCGATCTGCTTCTCCGAGATCAGCACCAGGTCGGCCGCCGCGCCGGCCGGGACCACCGAGTCTCGCGCGGTGACCCGGACGAGTTTGCCGTCGAAGCCGGCCTCCAGCATGCCGGTCACCAAACCCTCCGAAACCCCACCCGTGCGCCGGGTTTCGTCCACAATCAGGAGTCGGCCGGTGGCACTCGCCTCGCGGAAGACGTCCTCCATCGGCAGCGGCGCGAGCCAGCGCAGATCCACCACCCGGCAGTCGATTCCGTCGCGCTCCAGGTCGGCGGCGACGCGCATCGACATTCGTAACCCGTTGCCGTACGAGACGATTGTGAGATCGGCACCGGCCCCCCAGACCGAGGCCCGGCCGATCGGTGCGTGGAACGAGCCCCACAACGGCGGCGCCGGGTACGGCGCACGCCAGGCGTCATCACCGGGTTTCAGCATGTCGCGCTCGTCGTACAGGGCAATCGGCTCCAGGAAGACGCTGATCGTGCCGTCGGCCTCGGCCGCGGCCAGGCAGGTCCGCAGTAGGCCGGGGGCCTCCGACGGGTGCGCCGGGCAGGCGATCACCAGCCCCGGAATGTCGCGGAGCATGCCGAGCGCGTTGTCACCGCCGGCCGCCCCGCCGAAGCCGTCCTGATAGGGCAGCCCCGGCACCCGGATGACCAGCGGATTCCGGTAGGCACCGCCGGACAGGAAGGACAGCGTCGCCGCCTCGTTGCGCAACTGCCCCTCGGCCGAGTGCAGGTCGGTCAGGTTGCGGATCTCGGCCACCGGCAGCAGACCGCTCACGGCCGCACCCAAGGACAGGCCGAGCACGGTCTGCTCGTCCAGCACGGTGTCCGTCACCCGGGTCGGGCCGAGACGTTTGTGCAGGCCACGGGTCACGCCATAGACACCGCCGAGCCGTCCGACGTCCCGACCGAGGACCACCAGATTGGGGGACACCAGGGCGGCGTCCATCAATGCCCGGTTGATCGATTCTGCCAGGGTCAGCGGACCCTCCAACTCGGGCGGCCGGTCGCCGAAGGCTTCGGCTCGGCGGCCGGGCGGTGGCACCCGGGCGGCCAGGATCGCGACCGCGGACGGCCGGCGCGGCGCCATCGGGGCCATCACCTCGGCCGAGGTGGTCAGCTTCGGCCGGTGCAGGGCCTCTTCCACCGCCGAGGCCACCCCGTCGCGGATGTCCAGCAGGCGCTCGGCCACCTGCTGGCCGGTCATCACGCCGGTGCGGGCGAGTGCCTCCATCGTCGCGACCAGCGGGTCCTTCGCCAGATCGGCGGCGATCCGGTCGGCCCGGCGGTACGAATCCTCGGTGTCCGACCCGGCGTGACCACCGATCCGGACGCAGGCGAGGTGCAGCAGCACCGGACGGCGGTGCACCCGAGCGATCTCCACCGCCTGTCGGGTGGTCTCCAACAGGTCGAGCGGATCGCCGGAAGTATCGGCGGACAGGTACCGCAGGCCCTCCCGCGATCCGTAGAGGGACTGGATCCAGCCGGGCGGGGTCGGCATCGAGACGCCCAGGCCGTTGTCCTCGCAGATCAGCAGCAGCGGCATCGGCACCCCCTGGCGGGCTGCCCAACAGGCCGAGTTCACTGCTCCGGTCGCGGTGGAGTGGTTCGCGGTGCCGTCGCCGAAGCTCGCCACCGCCACCGCGTCGTCCGGCCATTTCAGTCGCTCGCCGCCGCGAGCCCGCTGCTGGCGACCGATCGTCCAGGCCAGGCCCAGGGCCCGAGGCAGGTGCCCGGCCACGGTTGAGGTCTGCGGCAGGATCGCGACATCCGGATGGGCGAGTCCGGGGCTGCGGCCACCGGTGGCGGGTCGCTCGGCGCCCCCGGCCAGGCCGAGCGCGATGTCCAGGATGCCGTCGTCCAGCCCGGCGACTGCCGTCCTGGCCAGGTAGAACGCGTTGGAGCGGTGGTGCAGCAGGGCAGGGTCGTTGCTGCGCAGGGCCAAGGCGACCGCGGCGTTGCCCTCGTGCCCGGCGGAGGCGATGGTGTGCCGACCGTCACCGGTGGCGTGCATCCGGCGGGCGGCGACGTCGAGCCAACGGCTTGCGGCCTGCGCCTCGAAGAGGTCGATCAGGTCACCCCGGACCGCCTCCGAGACCTCTCCGGACCCGGTCGGCGTCGTCCCGCCAAGCCGTTCCAGAACAGCCCCGAGGTGATCGACGAGGTCGGCGCCCGGGCCCGGCTCACCCAGATCCGTCACCGTCAGCAGTGGCGCATCCTCAACGGACCGTGGGTGCTTCACCGGTCTCGCTCACCATCTTCCGGCCCGAGGCCGCCCACGCGGCCATCCCGCCGTCGAAATTCAGGACGTCGAAACCGTTCTGGTTCAGCCAGCCGACGGCGCGACCGGAGCGCCCACCGGACCGACAGACCACGACAATATCGGCGTCGGACGACAGTTCACCGACTCTGGCCGGCAGGTCCGCCAGCGGGATGTGGATGGCGCCCTCGATGTGCCCGGCCTGCCATTCGTCGGGTTCGCGGACGTCGAGGAAAACGGCGTCGGCGGAGACCCCATCAGGATCCACGGACGGGATCGGCGGCGGGAACAAACGGCACCTCCTGGGCGAGATCACGGTGAATCTCCGTCGTGCGGTCAGAACCGGACGGCGGAGCCTGCCCATCCTCTCAGGCCGACGGGGGTGGACCGCACCCCGACATGACGCCGCGCGCAGGCGGTCGAGAGCGAGAACGGACAAAATTCACGAATGCCCAACAGAAAGACCCGGCCTGGCGGAACCCGACCTCGCAATGGTGCGTCGAAAGGTCGACAGTCCGTCCGACCGGAAGGATGCTGGCCGTGGATGAGGATCGAACGATGACCAGGACGCTGCGTGTTCTGCTGGCCCTGGCGGTGTTGCCGATCCTGGTCGCCGCATGCGGGAGCGGCGACGATGAGACCGTAACGCCGAAAGCGGCCGAGAGTGGAGGAACCGTGACCACCAACCTGACCATCGTCAGCGACGACGGCGCCGGCAAGACCGAGACCTGGACGCTCACCTGCGACCCGGCCGGCGGCACCCACCCGGACCCGGAGGCCGCCTGCGCCGCGCTGTCGGCCAAGGGCACCACCGCGATGCCGGCCGTGGCCAAGGACCAGATGTGCACCCAGCAGTACGGCGGTCCGCAGAAGGCGACGGTCACCGGAACCTGGAAGGGCGAGACCGTGAACGCCAGCTTCTCCAGGACGAACGGCTGTGAGATCAGTCGTTGGACGGCTCTGAAGGGCCTGCTGCCGGACGCGGGCGGCGCCGTCGCTCAATGACGATGGCGCCCGTCACGATCGCCGTCAGCAGCAGCAGACCGGCGATCGCAAAGCCGGTGGTCGTGGCCGACTCGCTAGACCCGGTCGCCGAGGTCGGCCGGGCTCCCATCCCGGGCATGCCTTCCATACCGTCCATCGGACCCGTCATTTGGGGCTCGGCGGTGTGCGGGGTCGCGGTCGGAGTCGGCGTCGCGGTCGTGGGCTTCGGCACCTGGAGCACGAAGTTGAACTTCCCATCGATCGGGTGACCGTCCGCTGCGGTGACTCGCCAGCTGACGTTGTACTTGCCGTTCGCCAGCTCACCGGCAACCGGCCAACTGACCGTCTTGCCCTTGAGCTTCGCCGCGCCCATTTGGGTGCTCCCGCCCGGTCCGCTGACCTTGACGGCCGCCCCGAGTTTGAGCACCTCGCCGCTGAACGTCAGACTGACGGCGTTGGGGGCGGCAGCGATCTGGGTGCCGTCGGCGGGGGTGGTCTCGACGAGTCGGGTGTGGGCGGACGCCGGGTCGGCGCACAGAAATGCGATCAGAACCGCGACGGGCAAAGCAAACAGACATGCTTTGCCCCGTTCGCGCCAGCTGTTCACGGGCTGCATGGTAGAGGTTGAAACCCCCTGCTAGGGCACGAAATCCCAAGATCGACCGGACTCGCCGTGAATCTATCAATTTCTTGATGTTCGGCCCTATGCTCACCGAGCCACACGTGAAAGTGATCAATAAACCTAGCTGGGGGGCAATTGTTATGACCAGGTCTCGCCTGGCCTCGGGCGTACTCGTATCTGCAGTGATCTCGGGTGCACTGATCGCAATTCCGGGGATCTCGGCGCAAGCCGCGACGACGGAGTGCCCGACGTCATTCCCCACCGCCGAGGCGGTGGACGGTCTTACCGGCACCGGCTACACGGTCGAGCGCGGCAGCACCGCCGACCCGTTCACCGCCAGCGTCCTCGGCCGGATCACCGATGGCATCGCGCCCGGGATCGACATGATCATGGCCGATCTCGATTCTCCCGCCCTTACCCGGGCCGGCGGCGTCTGGGCCGGAATGTCCGGGTCGCCGGTGTACACGGGCGACGGTCGGTTGATCGGCTCGGTGTCCTACGGTCTCGCGGCGTCGTCCCCGATCGCCGGGATCACCCCGGCCGCGGATATGAAGAAGCTGCTCACGGCGCCGGCCATCGCCAAGACCAGGATCAAGGTCAGCGCCAAGGTCGCGAACCGGATCGCCAGGACGGGCGACGTCATCGCCTCGGCGGCCGAGAACGGTTTTGTTCAGCTGAAGGTGCCGGTGAGTGTCTCCGGTGTGTCGGCCCACAGCGCGAAGTTCCTCAAGCACCTGAAGAAGACCGCGGGTGTGCGGGTCAGTACCAAGGGAGCCAGGGTCAGCGGGGCCGCAGCCGCGGCGTCCGAGATCACCGCCGGCAGCAACTTCGCCGCCGCCCTGTCGTACGGCGACGTCTCGATCGCCGGTGTCGGCACCACGACGTTCGTCTGCGACGGCGAGGCCGTGGCCTTCGGGCACCCGTTGATCAGCGCGGGCAAGGTGCAGTTCAGCGCGCACCCGGCAACAGCGGTCTACATCCAGCCCGACCCGATCAACGGCCCGTTCAAGGTGGCCAACCCGGGTGGCCCGGTCGGCACCGTGGACCAGGACCGGACGACCGGGATCCGGGCCAAGCTCGGTCAGCTCCCGACCACGAGCTTCCCGATCACGTCCACGCTGACGCCGGCCGGCGGCGCCACGGTGACCGGCAGCACCACCGGCATCTACCAGCCGTGGGCCGCCGACATCGCCGCCCTGCACCTGGAGTCGAACATCGTGAAGGCCCTCGGATCCGAGGGCGGCGGCTCGGCCGCGCTGAAGTTCACGATCAAGGGACAGACCGCGTCCGGCTCGTCGTTCACCCTGGTCCGGTCGGACCACTACGCGGACCCGGACTTCATCTCCTTCGCCGCCGCCGACGACCTGTACGGCCTGGTGTCCGCGCTGATCAGCCAGCCGTTCCAGGACGTCAAGATCACCAGCGTGAACGTCACCGGCACGGTGGACGACACGATCAACCAGTACCGGGTGACCGCGGTGAAGATGGCCAAGAACGGCAAGTGGGTGCCGCAGACGGGCACGATCGTCACCAAGCCGGGCAAGGTCGTCGACCGCCAGATCACGCTGACGAAGTACCGCAGCACCAAGACCATCGTCGCCAGGCTGAAGATCAAGATCCCGGCCGGCGCCCGGGGCTCGGCCGGCACCCTGACCATCACGGACGGCGTCAACGCCGGTTTCTCCGCGAAGGAGCCGACCTCGCTCTCGGGATTGCTCAAGCTGCTGGCCAGCTATCCGCCGCAGGACGCGGTGGCCGGCACGCTGAACCTGGACAACGGCCGCTCGTTGACCAGCACGGTCACCCTGACCAGGGTGAACGCGAAGGTGTCGGACTACTACCGAGACCTCAACATCGTCGTGCAGTGACGGTTGGGCAGTGCTGAAGCCGCGGTCCATCCCTTCGGGGATGGGCCGCGGTTTTATGTCGGGCTCCTACTTGAGCAACCGGGACATCCGCCGATCGGCGAGCACCTTGCCGCCGGTCTGGCAGGTAGCGCAGTACTGCAGTGACGAGTCGGCGAACGACACCTCACGGACGATGTCTCCGCAGACCGGGCAGGCCTGGCCGGTTCGCCCGTGCACCCGCATCCCGGCCCGCTTGGCGTCCTTCAACTCTTTCGCCGGCTTGCCGGTCGCCGCCGCGATCGCCCCGGTCAGGACGCTGCGCAGGGACTCGTACAGCCGGGTCACCTGGGCCTCGTCCAGCTTCGCGGCACTCGCGAACGGGGACAGCTTCGCGGCGTGCAGGACGTCGTCGGAGTAGGCGTTGCCGACCCCGGCCAGCACGCTCTGGTCCCGCAGCAGACCCTTGATCTGCTGGCGCGAGTCCGCCAGGATCGCCGCCAGCGTCGCGCGGTCGAAGTCGGCGGCGAGCGGGTCGGGCCCGAGCCGGGCAATCCCGGGGACCTCGGACGGCGAACGCACTACATACACCGCGAGGCTCTTCTTGGTGCCCGCCTCGGTCAGGTCGAAGCCCGGTTCGGCGTCGGGGTCGACACCGTCCTCGGATCCGGCGGTCGGGTCGTGGTCCAGCAGCGGCGTGAACCGGACTCGCAGCGCGATCGGGCTCTTGCCCGGCTTGACCAGTCCCTTGGGCGCGGCGTCGTACCAGCGCAGCCAGCCCGCCTTGGCCAGGTGAAAGATCAGGTGCAGGCCGTCGACGTCAAGGTCGACGAACTTGCCGTGCCGGTCCACCGAGGTCACCGTCAGGCCGCGGAGCGCGGTCGGTGGCGGGTCGTAGGTCTTCAGCACGTTGATCGTGCCGATATCGACCCGGTCAACGGCACGACCGATCAGCCGCTCGCGCAGGAATGCAGCGAGGGCCTCCACCTCCGGCAGTTCGGGCACGACGCCATCCTCTCCTGCCCCGACCAGTCGCGATACCCCGCCCTCGGGACGCCGGACAACGTGGAGGGGATCAATTCGCAAAAAGGTCACCGCACACCCAGGGGGCGTACCCCCGTCAATCGACTAGCCTCCCGAGAAGGTGCAGGACCACGTGCACACCAGGAGGAGCCATGGCACACGAACGGGCAGGTCAGCCTGCGCAACCGGGCGATCTGATCGACGTCGCGCACGTTGTCACGAGTTACTACACCACCTGGCCCGATCTCGAGCAGCCCGGGCAGCGGGTGGCGTTCGGGACCTCCGGCCACCGCGGCAGCAGCCTCGACGGATCGTTCACCGAAGCGCACATCGTGGCAACCACGCAGGCGATCTGCGACTACCGGAAGGGCCAGGGCATCTCCGGCCCGCTCTTCCTCGGCCGGGACACCCATGCACTGTCCGAGCCGGCCTGGGCCTCGGCGCTCGAGGTACTGGCCGGCAACGAGGTCATCACCCTGGTGGACAACCGCGGTCGGTACACCCCGACCCCCGCGGTCTCGCACGCCATCCTTCGGTACAACCTGGGCCGGCCGAGCGACGACGCTGGTCGGTCCGACGGAATCGTGGTGACGCCGTCGCACAATCCGCCGGCCGACGGCGGGTTCAAGTACAACCCGCCGCACGGCGGTCCGGCCGACACCGATGCCACCGGCTGGATCGCGACGCGGGCCAACGAGCTGCTGGGTGACGCCTTGAAAGAGGTGAAGCGGATCCCGCTGGCCCGAGCCCGGGCGGCCGCAACCACCTCGACCTACGACTTCCTCGGTACCTACGTGGACGACCTGCCCGCCGTCCTCGATCTGGACGCCGTCCGCGAGGCCGGGCTCCGGATCGGCGCCGACCCGCTCGGCGGCGCATCGGTGGACTACTGGGGCGAGATCGCCGAGCGTCACCGGCTTCAGCTCACCGTGGTGAACCCGCTGGTCGACGCCACGTTCGGGTTCATGACCCTGGACTGGGACGGCAGGATCCGGATGGACTGCTCCTCGCCGTATGCGATGGCCTCGCTGATCGGCGCCAAGGACAAGTACCAGCTGTCCACCGGCAACGACGCGGACGCCGACCGGCATGGAATCGTCACCCCGGACGGTGGGCTGATGAATCCGAACCACTACCTGGCGGTCGCCATCCAGTACCTGTTCGCCGAGCGCAAGGGTTGGTCCTCGGAGGCGGCGATCGGCAAGACCCTGGTGTCGTCGTCCATGATCGATCGGGTGGCAGCGGATCTGGGCCGGACGTTGATCGAGGTACCGGTCGGATTCAAGTGGTTCGTGCCGGGCCTGATCGACGGCTCGGTCGGCTTCGGCGGCGAGGAGTCGGCCGGCGCCTCGTTCCTGCGGCAGGACGGAACGGTCTGGACGACGGACAAGGACGGCATCCTGCTGGCCCTGCTGGCCGCCGAGATCACGGTCAGGACCGGCCAGTCGCCGAGCGAGCTCTACACCGCACTGACCGAGAAGCACGGAGCGCCGGTCTACGCCCGGATCGATGCCCCGGCCACCCGGGAACAGAAAGCCGTCCTGGCGAAGCTGTCACCCGAGCAAGTGACGGCCACCGAGCTCGCGGGTGAACCGATCACCGCGACCCTGACCTCGGCTCCCGGCAACGGAGCCGCGATCGGCGGTCTCAAGGTGACGACGGAGAGCGCCTGGTTCGCCGCCCGGCCGTCCGGCACCGAGGATGTGTACAAGATCTACGCCGAGTCCTACAAGGGGCCGGACCACTTGGCCGAGGTGCAGCAGGCAGCACGCGACCTCATCTCTGTTGTCCTCTCCTGAGCCGCCCACCCAGACAAAAGGACAGCACGAGCGATGACTTCGACGCAGATCCCGTTCACTCCGGTTCGTAGTACCTCATCGGTGCCGCCAGCGATCTCGCTGATGCGCGGGGCGCAGGCGCACCGGCAGGGCGTGGAACGGCTGCTCGCGTCGTACCGGGCGATCCCCGCCGGTGCGACCGTGCGGCTGGCCAAGCGCACGTCCAACCTGTTCCGGCCGCGGACCCAGGTCAGCACCCCCGGGCTGGACGTGTCCGGGCTGGACGGCGTGATCTCGATCGACGCGGCCGCCCGGACCGCCGACGTCCAGGGCATGTGCACGTACGAGAACCTGGTCGCGGCCACCCTGCCGCTCGGGTTGATGCCGCTGGTCGTCCCACAGCTGAAGACGATCACCTTGGGCGGGGCGGTGACCGGCCTCGGAATCGAGTCGACGTCGTTCCGCAGCGGCCTGCCGCACGAGTCGGTGCTCGAGCTGGACATTCTCACCGGCGACGGCACCGTGGTCACGGCCCGCCCGGAGGGTGAGCACGCCGACCTGTTCGCCGGATTCCCGAACTCGTACGGCAGCCTCGGTTATGCCACCCGATTGCGGATCGAGCTGGAACCGGTCCGGCCGGCGGTGGCGATGCGGCACGTCGAGTTCACCGACCTGGACGAGCTCGCCGCGGCCATCGAGGTGATCTCCACTACCCGGGAGTGGGACGGCGAGTCGGTCGACTTCCTGGACGGCGTGGTCTTCTCCGGCACCGAGGCCTATCTGACATTGGGCCGATGGAGTGATGACCTGACGTCGCCGAGCGACTACACCGGTGCGGCGATCTTCTACGAGTCGATCCCGGCCCGGCCGACCGACGTCCTGACCGTGCACGACTACCTGTGGCGCTGGGACACCGACTGGTTCTGGTGCTCGAAGACCTTCGGCGCGCAGAACCCGCGGGTACGCAAGCTGTGGCCGGCCAAATACCGGCGCAGCGATGTCTATCACCGGATGGTCGGGCTGGAGAACCGCTACGGCGTGGTCGCCCGGATCGACCGCTGGCGCGGCAAGCCGGCCAGGGAACGGGTGGTCCAGGACGTCGAACTGCCGGTCGGCACCGCCGCGGACTTCCTCCGCTGGTACCTCGACCACGTGCCGATGACGCCGGTCTGGATCTGTCCGCTGCGATTGCGCAACGGCGGACCGCGCGGCGTCCCGGAGGCGGGCTCCCAACCCTGGACGCTGTATCCGTTACGAGCCGGCACCACGTACGTGAACGTTGGGTTCTGGGGCATGGTGCCGATCGAGCCCGGCCGGGCGGACGGCGATGTCAACCGAGAGATTGAGGCGAAGGTGGCCGAGCTGGGGGGTCATAAATCACTCTATTCGGACGCTTACTACGGCGAAGCGGAGTTCTGGGCGGCCTATGGCGGTCAGAACTACGCCGCGCTGAAGCAGCGCTACGACGCCGGCAGCCGATACCTTGATCTTTTTGCTAAAGCGGTGGGCCGCCGCTGAACGTGATCACGTGAGAGGTGTCACGAGGTGATTCCGGAACTCCGGTGACATTTTGTGCCACCGCTCGCCGTTTAAGCGTCCTATTCTGGGTAACTCATCACAGAGCGTGATTCGGAACAGTCCGGATTGTCTTCGCGTTGAGCGGTCCGGGGGCCCGGTTCCGATGGGGATGTCGTCTCAAGGAGATCACGTGACTCAGCAGTCGATATTGCGCCGGATCGAGGACGATCCGCAGCATCCACTTCGCCTCGCCGATATTTTCGAACTACTACTGGCAGCGCCCTCACCGGTGCGCTTCAGCGCCTACGACGGAAGCTCAACCGGACCGGCGGACGCCGAGATCGGCATCTATCTCGCGAACCCCCGGGCCGCGGCGTTCTTGGCCACGGCACCCGGCTCACTCGGCATGGCTCGCGCGTACGTGATGGGCGATGTCCAGGTCACCGGCATCCACCCGGGCAATCCCTACGCTCTGTTGGTCGCCCTCGATCAGATCCAGTGGCGTCGTCCGCCGACCCGCGTCCTGCTGCGGATCGCCCGGGCGCTCGGCGTCCAGCGACTGATCCCACCGCCCCCACCGCCGCAGGAGGCCCTGCCGGACTGGCGCCGGGCGCTGGAGGGGCTGCGGCATTCCCGGATCCGGGACGCCGAGGCGATCCAGCATCACTATGACGTCTCGAACCGGTTCTACGAGATGCTGCTCGGCCCGTCGATGACCTACACCTGCGCCTGTTACCAGTCCGACGACACCACGCTCGAAGAGGCCCAGGCCAACAAGTACGACCTGGTGGCACGCAAGCTCGACCTCAAGCCGGGCATGCGGCTGCTGGACGTCGGCTGCGGTTGGGGCGGGATGGTCCGGCACGCGGTCAAGCACTACGGGGTGACCGCGCTCGGCGTCACGCTGTCCGGGGAGCAGGCCAGCTGGGCCCAGCTGGAGATCAAGCGGCAGGGCCTCGAAGGGTCGGCCGAGGTGCGGCACTCGGACTACCGCGATGTCGTGGAGACCGGCTTCGACGCGGTCAGCTCGATCGGACTGACCGAGCACATCGGGGTGGCGAACTACCCGGCCTACTTCCGGTTCCTCGGCTCCAAGCTACGGCCCGGGGGCCGGCTGCTGAACCACTCGATCACCCGGCCGGACAACATCCACCCGCCTCGGGTGCGGGGCGGTTTCATCGACCGTTATGTCTTCCCGGACGGCGAGCTGACCGGAGTTGGGCGGATCATCTCCGATCTGCAGAACTCCGGCCTCGAGCCGCGGCACGAGGAGAACCTCCGGGAGCACTACGGCCGGACCTGTGCCGCTTGGTGCGACAACCTGGTCGCGAACTGGGATGCCTGCGTCGCCGAAGCCGGCGAGGCGACCACCAAGGTGTGGGGGATGTACCTGGCCGGCTCCCGGCTGGGCTTCGAGCGTCGGCAGGTCGAATTGCACCAGGTGCTCGCCGTCCGACCGGACGACCGCGGCAACGCCTTCTTCCCGCTGCGTCCCACCTGGTAACCGCTCGCTGTACCCCCGGGTAGATGTGCATACACCTACCCGGGGGGTGCCGTCTCGCATCGCTCAACCAGGGCATGGACCCGACCGATGCAGTGGAGGTAGGACGGCACTGGCCGACGGAGGTGGAGCGTGACGGGACGATTCGTGGCTGCCCTCGGGGATGCCACGGTGGCCAGCGTGCACGTCGCCCGGCAGCCGATCTACGACACGCAAACCAAGCTGTATGGCTACGAGTTGCTGTTCCGCCGGGCGGCCATCTCGACCGAGGCCGACTCGGACGACGACGGCGCGACCACCGCGACGATCCTCGCGGCATTCTCCGAATTCGGCGCCGCCGACCTGCTCGGTGGCAAGCCCGGCTTCATCAACCTGACCCGGGCCTTCCTCACCGGTGAACTGCCGTTGCCGTTCCCTCCCGAAGCGGCCGTGCTCGAAGTGATCGAGACTGTCCGGCTCGACCAGGAGGTCATCACCGGCGCGCTGAAGCTGACCAGCGAGGGGTACCGACTCGCGCTCGACGACTTCGTCTGGTCTCCGGAGGCCGAGCCACTGCTCGCCGTCGCGGACATCGCCAAGATCGACGTTCTGGCGATGACCTGGAGCGAAGTGCTCTCCACCGCCGAGCGTTGCCGACAGCACAACGTCCGGCTGTTGGCCGAGAAGGTCGAGGACGCGGAGATGCTGCAGCGCTGCCTCGACGAGGGCTTCGAGTTGTTCCAGGGCTATCACCTGGGCCGGCCGGAGACGATGTCGATCCAGACGCTCAGCCCCGGCCAGACCCTGGCGCTGGAATTGGTGGGCAAGCTCGGTGACCCGAGCACCACCACCGAACAGATCGAACTCGCCGTCCGCCGCGACCCGGCGCTGGTCTACCGACTGCTCCGGATCGCCAACTCGGCCTCCTCCGGATCGACCCGCAAGGTCTCGTCAATCCGGGACGCCCTGGTGATGGTCGGGGTCAGCCGGTTGCGCGCCTGGCTGGTGCTGTTGTCGCTGGCCCCCAACGGGGTCGGCGGGGCGAGTATGGTCGACGCCCTGGCCCGGGCCCGGACCTGTGAGCGAGTCGCCCGAGCGGCCAACAAGGTCTCCCCGGACACCGCCTTCACCGCCGGCCTGCTGCACGGGGTCGCCGAGTCCCTGGGCCTGTCACCGACAATGCTGCTGGAGCGCATGCCGACGCTCGGTCCCGACCTGGGCGACGCCTTGATGGGTCACCCCGGCCCGCTGCGCGATGTGCTGGACGCGGTGATCGGCTACCAACGCCAGGACCTGGTCGCCGCCTCGGCCGGCCCGGTCTCGCTGGGTGCCATGGCGGATGCCTACCTGGGTGCCCTGGCCTGGACCACCGCAACCACCCGCGCCGCCGAACCCGATCTTTAAGAGCCTGTTTTGGACGGCTCTACCGCGCAGCGGCCAACTGTGGTCTGGGAGGATGCTGTGAGGCGAGGGACGCGGGGGTGGGCTGGTCGTGATCGGACTGACAGTGACCGAGGGGGCCGGGCTGGACCTGGTCGCCGAAACCGACGGCTGGCGGCTGGAGCTGCGGCCAGACCTCGGCGCTGCGACCTCCCGATGGCTGGTCGAGCAGCTCAGTGCCGGCACCGAGCCCGCCCTGGACGATGGGTTTGAGCTGCAGCGGTTCGGTCGACCACCGGCTCTGCCACCGGCCGGCGAGCGGTTGATCACCGCGGACCAGACCAACCGCTCGGTGGTGGTCGGCGAACAGTTGGTGGTGAAGTGGCTACACCGGCTGGACGACGTCGAGCATCCCGCGCTCCGTGCGCTGCGACACCTGGACGAGGTGGGATTTGACGGCGTACCGGCCACGTTCGGCGCGCTGACCTGGAGGTCACCGAGCGAGCGCGAACTGCCGTGCGGCTTTGTCACCGCATTCCTGGCCGGCGCGGTCGACGGTTGGCAGTGGTGCGTGGAAGCCCTGGAGGCCGGAAACCGCCCCGGCTTCCCGGCCGAACTGGGCCTGCTGGTGGCCAAGCTGCACGTTGCCCTCGGAACGCCATCCAGCCTGCTGCCCTTGCCGATGCTGGCCGTCGGCGGGGCACGGCTGCAGACCTGGCACGCCCAGGCCCGGCAACGGTTGTCCGACCTGGTCGAGCAGATCGGCGGCCTGGACGACGCACCCGCCGGCCCGGACGGCGCTCGGGCCCAGCGGGTGCCGTCCGACGTCCTGGCGGTGAACCACAAACTGATGGAGTCCGTGCTCGACCGGCTGCTCGACGTCCCTGGTCGGACTCCGGTACAGCTGATCCACGGTGACCTGCACGTCGGACAGGTGCTCAGCTGGTCCGGTGGGCTGTCGGTGATCGACTTCGACGGGAATCCGGTGCTCGGCGAGACGACGGAGCGCCAGCCGGCGGCCCGGGACGTTGCCCAATTGCTGCTCAGCCTGGATCAGGTGGGCCGGATCGTCGACCGCCGGTCCGGCTTCACCCGTACCGCCGAGATCAATGCCTGGAGTGTCAGCGCCCGAGCCGAATTCCTCGCCGCCTACCGGTCCGAGCTGGAGGACGTCGAGCGCCGGGACGTCCTGGATACCCGGCTGCTGCCCTCGTTCCTCGTGGAACAAGCCGTTCGGGACCTGCTCTATGCGGTCCGGTTCCTGCCGCGATGGGCCTACGCCACGATCGATGGCCTGGAGACGATCCTCAACGACCTGCCGGAGCCGATCCCCGCGGTCAATCCGGAGTGACGGCGTTCGCCCAGGGAGCATTCGCCCAGGGGTTGTAGTCGCTCTCCAGAGGCTCCTGCTCGGGCCGAGCGTCCTCGGGCACATGCTGCAGGTTGACCCGAATTCGGTACCAGATCGAGCTGCGTCCGCGCATGCCGTCGACCAGGACGTCGGCCGGCTCCAGCAACGGGACGATGTCCTGGTGCCGGGCTTTCCACCGGTCCAGCCCGGCAAGCGCCTCCTCCTTGGTCTTGGCCCGACCGATCTCGACCAGCGGCATTGTGGACTGCCGGCGTCCGGTGCCCTTCGGCGGTTTCTCGGCCGGGCCGAGCTCTTTGGCGAGTGCCAGCAGTGGCTCCAGTGATCCGGCGGCACCGGGGAGCTCGATCCCGGTCCATGGGTCGTCGATCGCGGCGAACCGTTCGGTCACCGTGGTCAGGGTGAACTCGTCCGGCCGGCAGTCGGGCACCTCAGCCCAGGTCAGCGGCGTTGACACCCGGGCATCCGGGACCGCTCGCACCGAGTAGGCCGAGGCCACCGTCCGGTCTTTGGCATTCTGGTTGAAGTCAACGAAGACGCCTTCGCGCTCTTCTTTCCACCATTTGCTGGTGGCCAGCTGCGGCGCGCGGTTCTCCACCTCGCGGGCAACGGTCTCGGCGGCGAGCCGCAGGTCGCGGAACAGCCACAACGGCTGGACCGGCGCGTAGATGTGGAACCCGCGCGAGCCGGAGGTCTTCGGCCAGGCGCTGAGCCCGTGGTCTTCGAGTACCTCTTTGACGACGAGCGCGACCTCGACGATCTGCCCCCACGGCACTCCCGGCACCGGGTCCAGGTCGATCCGCAGTTCGTCGGGTCGGTCGAGGTCCTCCGCCTGCACCGGATGCGGATTGAGGTCGACGCAGCCCAGGTTGACCACCCAGGCGAGCGCGGCGGCGTCCCGGACCACCACCTCCTCGGCCGAGCGGCCGGAGGCATACTTCAGCTCGGCGACCTCGATCCAGTCCGGGCGAGTGGTCGGCGCACGCTTCTGGAAGAACGCCTCCTCGTCGATGCCCTTGACGAACCGTTTGAGGATCATCGGCCGGCCACGGACACCCCGCAGCGCACCCTCGGCCACCCCGAGGTAGTACCGGACCAGATCCAGCTTCGTGTGTCCGGCCTGGTCGGGCCCGGCCGCAGGGAACAGCGGCTTGTCGGGGTTGGTGATCGTCACCTCACGCCCGGCGATCTCGAGCACCTGCGGTTTCGACATCTGCCCACGATAGAACGCGGATCTGATCAGGACCGGTCGACGTCCGCGCTGGATCCGGCGATCTCCCGGGCGCGAGCTGCGTCCACATCGTCGAAGCCCTCGTGGCCGGTCCGCCCGTGCTGTTCGACCTGCTCGTCGATCCATCGGGCATGGGCCTCCCAGGCCGACTGTTTGCTGGTGCCGAGCGCCAGGCCGATCTGGGACCAGGACGCACCCGCCGCCCGCGCCGCCCGAACCCCGAGTTGACGCCCGTATCCGGCTTTTCGAGCGATCAGCTCGCCGAGCGCAAGCATCTCCAGGGCCTCGGCCCGATCCAGGCGCTCATCAGGGACGCCGACCTCCTCGTCCGGGCCACCGGCCAGGGCGTCTCGGGTACGCAGCTCGTCGTAGCGGACAACGGCAGTCCGCAGCGTCATTCGGTGCTCCAGCTCATCCACGCTAGTCATGGTCACCAGCGTGCCGTCAGGTTCTCCTGACGTCAAGTCGACCTGACGCTGAAAGGCTTGAGGCCAGCCAGCGTCAGACCAGGGTGAGGCGGCGCTCGGCGACCCGGACGGAGATCTGCTGACCCCAGCCGACCTGCAACCGATCGGACTCCAGGCCGTCGCCGAACACCACCAGCTGCCCTTCGGCCACCACCTGCAGCACCTCGCCGACCGTCAGCAGACCCGAGGTCCAACGGGTGAAAGTGCTTGGCGAGGGCCAAGCCTCACGCACGAACCAGGCCAGCCGCTCGTCCAGCGGCCCCGGCAGCTCCGGCGCCGCGACCCGGTCCCGGGCCAGCGAGGCACACCAGCCGGTCGCGCCGGTGCCGGTCCCGATCAACACCCCGGACGACGATTGCCGCTCACCCGGTCCACTGCCGGCGTCGTCCCCTCCGACGACGCCGACAGCGGGTGGGGGAAATAGCCGGTACCGGGCCGACTGGTGGCCAGGGTCGCCGACGTACAGCTCATTCAGCGCTCGCAGCGCCTGACCGTCGTCCAGCACCGCCTCCACCATGCAACGGCGTTCCAGGGTGGCGGTCCCGGAAGCGACGGCGGCCAACAGCACCGGAGTGGACGCCGCGGTGTGCCGGACCAGCACGCCAGGATTGACCCCCGGCTCCGGGTCGACGCCGATCACCGGCTGGTCGGCGACGTACTTCGCGACGTTGGCAACCAGCCCGTCCTGACCAACGGCGAGCACCACGTCCTCCGGATCGAACCGCAGCCGGGGCAGGTCGGCCCGTTCCACCGCAGCCCGTCGCCAGCCACCCGGGATCGCGGCCTCGACCTGGCGAAGTGCTTCGTGCAAGGCGTCGTGTCGAGCCTGGACGACGGCGAGGTTCCGGTCCCGGGAGCGGAGGAAGAACTCCGCCTGCCCCCGGGTGCCGTGCCGCTCCAGCAGTAGGTCGAGCTCGCTGCGGCGATGCACCACCACCGCGCGCGGAGCCAGCGCCATGATCAGCGGCCTCCACCGTCGGCCAGGGCACTGAGCGCGGCGCTGACGACGTCCGGGCTGAGCGTCAGGGTGCCGATCTGCGGCAGGTGCGCCGCCGCTTCCCGGGCAGCGAGCGCCAACAGGATGCCCCGGTCGAGCCCGGCATAGATGTCCATCTTGGCGGCCTCGGTCTCGGCCTCCGCGGCACCGATCAGCCGGGTGGTCTCGGCCCGGGCCTCGGCCAGCACTCGATTCTGATCGGCCTTCGCCTGGGTCTCGATCCGATTCGCCGCCGCCGCCTCGGTGGCCCGGCGGCGTTCGTTGGCACCGCGCTGGGTCACCAGCTGCTCTTCGCGGACGGCGAGCTCGATCTGCGACTGCAACTCGTTCTCGCTGATCGCACGCTCCCGCTCAACGGCGTTCGCCCGCCGCTCGTAGGTCGCCCGGTCGGCCTCCTGCTGAACCTGCTCGCGGGCGGGCGTTTGCAGTGCGCGTTCAACATCGGTTTCCGGGCGCAGGGCGACCACGCGCACGTCCACCACCTCGATGCCGGTCTGCCGCAACCGCTCGTCCGCGGCCAGCCCCTGACCCACCCGCTCGCGGACCGCAGCCATTCCGGTGGCGAGCGCGGCCGCCAGCGGCAAGCCGGCCAGCAGATCGAGCGCGTACTGCTGGGCCAGTTCGGTGAGCATCTGCGCCACCTGGTCCAACGGCCGGGCCCGCCACTGGCCGGTCTTCAGCTCCAGACCGAAGTCCAACCGGCGGGCAGCGACGTCCGGGTCGCCGATCCGGTAGGCGACGGTGGCCTGCACCGCGACGTCCTGAAAGTCTGCCGTCCGGGCGTGGAACAGCAGCGAGAGCTCGCGGTCGTCGATCGGCACCTCACTCAGCGCGGCGCTCAGCGGGCGGAACCAGAAGGCCTGCCCCGGACCCGCATGCACGGTTCGACCGCGGCGGACATGCACCAGGTGGTCGGTGGTGCCGCTGCGGACGTGCCAGATCAACGGGTATTTACGGATCTCGGCCATCGTCGTCTCCTCGTCCTTCGACTCATCGTCTCCACTTATCGTCAAGTGGACGATTTGTCGTGATGAAAGCGACGTTACGGCTCAGCGCTGTTATCGTCAAGTCGACGAGAGGAATCACTGTGGAGAACTACAACCCCAGGGACTATCCGCCGGTCGCGGTCACCGTGGACATCGTCCTGCTGACCATTCACCAGGACGCACTGGCAGTGCTGCTGATCCGCCGCGGTGGCGAGCCGTTCAAAGGCAGCTACGCCCTGCCCGGCGGCTTCATCCAGCCCAAGGAGGACCTCGCCGAGGCCGCAGCCCGCGAGCTCCAGGAGGAGACCGGTGCCAAGGGCGTGCACCTGGAACAGCTCGGCAGCTATGGAGCCCCGGACCGGGATCCGCGGATGCGCGTGGTCAGCGTTGCGTACCTGGCGCTCACGCCGGACCCGCCCACGGTGACCGCCGGCAGTGACGCGGCCTCCGCGGAATGGGTGCCGGTGGCCACGTTCCTCGACGCCAGCCTGCCCGGCCGACCGAGCCTGCTCGCCTTCGACCACCAGCAGATCCTGCGTGATGCCGTAGAGCGGGCCCGAGCGAAACTCGAGTACACCGCACTCGGGACGGCCTTTTGCGGGGACGACTTCACCGTCGGGGAGCTGCGGCGGGTCTACGAGATCGTCTGGGGCGTCGAGTTGGACGCGCGGAACTTCCATCGCAAGATCACCGGCACGCTCGGCTTTCTGGAACCGACCGCCGAGATGACCTCGCGCAGCGGCGGCCGCCCGGCCCAGGTCTTCCGCCGCGGCCCGACCAGCACCCTGAACCCGCCGCTGCTCCGCCCGACCCCCACCGTCCTGACCTAGGCTCAGGCCGGGTTACGGGCTCCGGCGCCCTCTTGATACAGAGTCAGCACCGGTTTGGACCGTGATTCGGCGCCCTAAGCCCCTCTGTAGCGTTCCAAACCGGTGCTAACCATCGCTCTGGGGCTTGGTCGGGCAGCCGTGGTCGGATCGCCACTTGGCGACGGCCGGCACCGGCGAGCGCTGGCCGCCGTCCTGCCAGGAGGTCAGGAAGGAATACGGCGAGAGCACGCCACGTCGGTTCCACCAGTCCGCCAGCGCACAGGGCGGGCTGATCCCGAAGTGCAGGTGGCACGCGGTCGGGCGAGCCGAACCGGTGTGCCCGACCCGACCCAGCACCTCACCGGCTCGGACCCGGTGGCCCGGGACGACCGTCGCGACAATCGACTTCAGGTGCGATCCGTAGTAGCGGACGCCGTCCGTTCCGACGATCGAGACGGACAGGCCGCCGCGGGTCGCACCGCCGTTCTCCCGCGTCGTCCAATCGTCCTTCCGGGAGACCTCGGCCACCACGCCGTTGGTGACGGCGAGCACCTCGGTGCCGCAGGAGGCGAAGATGTCCGTCGCCGGGTAGTCATGGTGGGTCCGCCCGAACCTGGCCGACGTCGAGCGCACCGGAAAGACGTAGTTCGACAGCGAGCGAGCCGACAGCGAAGACCCGGTCGACCCGACAGAACCGGACGGGACGGGAGTCGACCCGGCAGAGCCGGACGGGACAGGGCTCGGCCCGGCAGCAGGGCTCGAGGTACACCCCGTCAGCTCAGCCAGCAGCGCCAATGCGGCCAGCGCGAGCAGGACCTGCGACATCCAGGTCGGCAGGCGCGGGCTCCGGGTCACCGGTCGAACATAACCGGCTGAGGTGGACGTGGGCGAAAGTAACCAGGATGAGGCTGTCGGTGCGGCCTGACAGACTTGGTGCATGGAGGTGGGGATTCTCGGTCCGTTGAGTGTGGCGGATGGCGTGCGGGTGGTGGAGATCGGTGGTGCGCGGCTGCGTGCGTTGTTGATCCGGTTGGCGGCTGATGCTGGTGGGTGGGTGTCGGTGGGGGAGTTGGTTGAGGATTTGTGGGAGAGCGATCCGCCGGGGGATGAGGTGAATGCGCTGCAGTCGCTGGTGTCGCGGTTGCGGCGGGCGTTGGCGGGGGTGGGGGTGATCGAGTCGGGTCCGGCGGGGTATCGGTTGGCGGTGGTGCCGGAGGCGGTGGATGCGATCCGGTTTGAGCGGTTGGCGGTGCGGGGGCGGCGGTTGTTGCGGGATGGTCATCCGGAGGAGGCGTTTGGGCTGCTGGGTGAGGGGTTGGGGTTGTGGCGGGGGACGGCGTTGGTGGAGGTGGGCGAGGCTGGGTATGCGATCACGTGGGCGCAGCGGTTGGAGAAGTTGCGGTTGGCGGCGGTGGATAACCGGGCGGCGGCGGGGTTGCAGTTGGGTCGGCATGCGGAGTTGGTTGCGGAGTTGGAGGAGGTCACTGAGCAGCATCCGTTGCGCGAGCGGAGTCATGAGTTGCTGATGCGGGCGCTGGCGGGCGGTGGTCGTCCGGCCGAGGCGTTGGCGGTGTATGAGCGGTTGAGCCGCCGGTTGGCGTCCGAGCTGGGGTTGGATCCGCCGGTGCATCTTCAGCGGTTGCAGACCGCGGTGCTGCGCAGCAACGCCGACGAACTGGTCGCGGCCGACCGCCTGGCGCCCGCCCCGATTCTCGCCCCGCCGCCACCGCCGCGCCCTCGCCCGACGAACCTGCGTTCACCGCTGACCAGTTTCGTCGGCCGGGAAGCCGAAGTCGCCCAGCTCTTCAGCCTGATCCACCTGCGGTCCCGGCTGATCACCCTGATCGGCACCGGCGGAGCCGGCAAGACCCGGCTGGCCAACGAGGCCCTGAGGAAAATGCACACCCTCGGCCCGGACGGCGTCTGGATGGTCGAGCTGGCGCCGGTCACCAACCCGGAGGACGTCGCCTCCACGGTGCTCGGCAGCATCGGTTCCCTCGACCTGCAGATTCTGGAGCGCCCGACCGCGACCCAGCGCGATCGGGACGCGGTCAGCCGAATCATCGAAATCTTGGCCGAACACGACGTCGTCCTGATCCTGGACAACTGCGAGCACGTGCTGGATGCCGCAGCGAAGCTGGCCGAACTGCTGCTCGGCCAATGCCCGCGGCTCAAGATCCTGGCCACCAGCCGAGAGCCGTTGGGCATCGTCGGGGAGTCGCTCTGCCAGGTGCCGCCGCTATCGGTACCGGAGTCCGGGATCACCGCGCCGACCGGGCTGGACCCTCCGGCCGTGCGGCTGTTCGTCGACCGGGCATCGTTGGTTCGACCCGGCTTCGCGCTGACCGCCGACAATGCCGGGCCGGTAGTGGAAATCTGCCAACGGTTGGACGGCTTGCCGCTGGCGATCGAGCTGGCCGCGGCCCGATTGCGGAACCTGACCGTGGAAGCGATCGCGGCCCGACTGGGCAACCGATTCCGGCTGCTCACCGGCGGCAATCGCACGGCCATGCCGCGGCATCAGACGCTGCGCGCGGTGGTGACCTGGAGCTGGGACCTCCTGACCGAGAGCGAGCGGGTGCTGGCCGCCCGGCTGTCGGTGTTTCCCGGTGGGGCGACCGCGGAGGCCGCCGAGAGCATCTGCGTCCTGGACTCCTCGGACCACGAAGACCGCGAGGACGTCATTTCCCCTGACGGCATCGCCGACCTGCTGATGTCCCTGGCCGATAAGTCGCTGCTGGTCATCGTCGAGCCGACGGATGGGGACGACGGCGCTCAACCGCGGTACCGGATGTTGGAGACGATCCGGGAGTTCGCCGCCGAGCAACTGGTCGTCCGGGGTGAAATGGCTGAGCTGCGGGCCGCGCACGCCCGATACTTCCTGGACCTGGTCGAGACCGCCGAACCGAAACTGCGCAGTGCCGAACAGCTGATCTGGCTGGACCGGCTGACCGCCGAGCGGGACAACCTGCTCGCGGCCCTCCGGTTTGCCGCCGAGATCGCGGACGTGGACACTGCCGTCCGGCTGGGGGCAGCGCTGAGCTGGTACTGGACCCTGCTCGGCCGGCACGACGAGGCGGCGAACTGGCTGGACGAGGCGCTCAAGGTTCCGGGTGAGCGCCCGGCCGGACCGTACGCGATCGCCTATGTGGTCCATACGCTCAGTGCGGCGGCCTCCGGCCAGGGCATGCCGGACCCGGCTGAGACCGAGCGGATGGTCGAACTGGTGAGCGCGATCGATCTGGCCGACGCCCACCCGATGCTGGCGCTGGTCGAACCCGGATTCGCGATGCTCAACGACGATGGCGAACGGGCCAACCAGGCTCTGGAGAGAAACCTGGCTCATCCCGATCCCTGGGCTCGGGCGATGCTGAACCTGATGAGCGCGGTGCAGGCCGAGAACGACGGTGATATCGAGACCCTGGAGCAGCGACTGCCGCTGGCGCTGGCGGAGTTTCGCAGGATCGGTGACCGGTGGGGAATCGGCACCGCGGCCAGCATCCTGGCCAACCTCTACAGCGTCCAGGGCCGGGTCGAGGAGGCAATCGAGTTTCTGCAGGAGGCCCGCCAGCTGATGACCCAACTGCATGCCTCGGACGACGAGTCCTTCGCGTTGATGCGGGTCGGAATGCTGCGGGTGCGACTGGGCGATCTGGAGGCGGCCCGCCGGGACGTCGAGTCGGCCTTGGAGATCGCCGAGCGGACCGGTTCGTCGATGTCCAAGGCGTTCGGTACGTTCAGCCTCGGTTTGCTGGCCCACTGTGACGGCCGTACCGACGAGGCCCGGCGGCTGGCCATTCGAGCGCTGGACCTCGTCGATCGGGCGCCCTTCGCCCCACCCCAGATCAAAGCGAGTATCTATTGCGGTCTCAGCACTTTCGACGTTTCGGACGGGCGGCTGGACGAGGCCGGTGGGTGGCTGATCAAGGCCTACGAAGGAGTGCTGGAGTCCAAGGACATGCCGGTTGCGGCCGTTCTCGCCACCGCTGTCGCCGAGTTGTTGCTGGCTCGTGGTCAGCCCGCGAAGGCGGCGGAAGTGCTCGGCGCCGGTATCCAGCTGCGCGGGATGCCGGACCTGAGTGATCTGGACCTGAAGCGCGTGGCGGGCGCAGCCGAGGCCCAGTTGGGCCCGCAGGACTACGCCCGTCACCATACGGCCGGTCAGAACCTGAGCCGCGAGGCCGCGATGGCGCTGATCAAAGTCGGCCTCTGAGCAATCTGAGCAAGCCGACTCAAGGCACGGTTCCGCTGACGAGGAGCAGGGCCAGCAGGCTGATCGCCACCGTGATCCACGAGACCAACGCCCTCCGCCTGGCGGTTGCCACCTCGTCCTCGGGCTCGGGGCCCTTCATGTCCGGCGGCGGTAGGCCCGGACCGCGAGTGGTGCGAAGACCACGGTGATGCCGATCGTCCAGAGCAATGACTGGGTCACCGGCCAGGCGATGTCACCGCCGACCATCAGTCCCCGGGACGCCTCAACGAGGTGGGTGACCGGGTTGACCTTGACCCAGGCCTGCAGCCAGCCCGGCAGCGTGTCCACCGGGACGAAGGTTGAACTGCCGAAGGTCAGCGGGAACATCAGCAGGAAGCCGACGCCCTGCACGGTTCCCGGTTCCTTCACCAACATCCCGATCAGCACCGCGACCCAACTCAGCGAGAGCGCGAAAGCCAGGACCAGAAGGCAGGCGAGCAGAGCCCGGAACGGATCGGTGCCGATCCGGAAACCGATCGCATAACCGAAGGCCAGCAGGACGACGATCGAGGTCAGGAACCGGACGATGTCGCCGAGCACGGCCCCGACCAGAGGCGCGGATCGAGGGATCGGCAGGCTCCGGAACCGGTCGAACACCCCTTTCTGGATGTCCGTGTTCAGGTTGACGCCGATCGAGAGCGAGGCGAACAGCACGGTCTGGACCATCAGAGCCGGCAGGACGAATTGCAGGTACCCGTGCTGGGAGCCGGAGATCGCGCCGCCGAAGAGGTAGACGAACAGGACGGTGAAGATGATCGGCTGCAGCGTGACGTCGATCAGTTGCTCGGGACTGCGCTTGATCTTGAGGATCGACCGGCCGGCCAGAATCAGGCTGTGCCGGATCAGGGCGAACGGCCGGGCCTCGGTCTCGGAGGTCGGCGCGGCCGGAACACCGGCCGTATCGACGGTAAGTGTGCTGGTCATGCGGCACTCTCCTGGGTGGTCTCGTCGGTGGCGCGGGTGCCGGTAAGGGCGAAGAACGCCTCATCCAGGCTCGGCAACCGCAGGGACAGTTCGGTGACGGCGATCCCGGCCTCGGCGAGCCGACCCACCACGGTGGTCAGGGCCGCGTCCGAGTCGACCGGGACGCTCAGCACACCGCGCCCGGGGGACTCGGCGGGGCGCTGCGCCACCTGGGTGAGCAGTTGGCCGACGACCGCCAGATCCGCCGGATCAGCCGGCCGGACCTCCAGGGTCTGGCCGCCGACGATCTGCTTGAGCTGGGCCGGCGTGCCGTGCGCGATCACCTTTCCGTGATCGATCACGGAGATCTCGTCGGCCAGCGCGTCGGCCTCCTCCAGGTACTGGGTGGTGAGCAGCACCGTGGTGCCGTCCTCCACCAGCCGCCGGACCAGCTGCCAGACGTCCTCCCGCTTGCCCGGGTCCAGCCCGGTGGTGGGCTCGTCCAGGTAGATCACGGCTGGGCGGCCGACCAGGCTGGCCGCCAGGTCGAGGCGGCGCCGCATGCCACCGGAGTAGGTCTTGGCCAGACGCTCCCGAGCGTCGGTGAGGTCGAACTGGCCGAGCAGGTGCAGGGCGCGGGCCCGGGCGTCGCGCTTGGAAAGGTCGAGCAGTCGCCCGATCATGACGAGATTCTCCAACCCGGTCAGGTCCTCGTCGACGGAGGCGTACTGGCCGGTGAGCCCAATCTGGCGGCGGACGGCGGCGGCCTGCGTCACGACGTCCAGACCGGAAACGGTGGCCCGGCCCTCGTCGGCGCGCAGCAGGGTGGCCAGGATTCGGACGGCGGTGGTCTTGCCGGCGCCATTCGGTCCGAGAACGCCCAGGACGGTCCCCTCCCGCGCCGCAAGGTCGACGCCGGCCAGGGCGGTCGTCGTGCCGAAGCGCTTGACCAGCCCCTCGGCCTCAAAGGCGTATGACATGGAATGCTCCCTTGTGGTGAACGTCAGTCATCGATCAGTTCATCGATTGGGAGCAATCCTGGTAGGGCGGCCTGTCATCGTGCGCACGAGCCGCTGTCAGCCACTGTCAGCGCGCCGCAGCCACTGTCACGGAGCTACTGAAGTCGGTCTGACCAGGGGCGATGCGGATTTACGGAGCCGTGTCGTCCTGCTCCACCGAGGTGACGGCTTGATCAAATACCGCTTTTGACGCGGCCTGCAGCCCGATCGCGCCGACCAGAAAGGTCGCGGTGACCCCGGCGACCAGCAACCCGTACTCGACCGCAGAGGCCCCACGTTCCCGGTGCTCCCGGTTCTCACGTGCCCGCTGGGTCATGCGTCGATGCTAACCCCGCGTCAATTCCCCTCCGAGCGATAAGGCACCGAGCGCCGTGGACGCTCCGTTCGAGTGTCACCCGACAAGGTGGCTGACGCTCGTTCGTAGTCGGTGAGCACCCTGAAGACGTTGCGCGCCTCGAACAGTCGGTTCCGAGCCGAACCACTCACCGGAGTGACGATGCCGGCGGCCACCACCTGTTCGATCGCAACGTAGGCAGCACTTGAACTCACCCCCGTCAGCCTCGCTACGTCGTCCACGCTCACTACTGGATTGGCGATGAGCAGCGGTAACAGCTTATCGGCGGCGCTGTTGCGGCGCGGATTGAGCTTGGCTCGCCAGCGGGCTTCGAGCTCGAGGAGGCTGGTACGAAGCGCCTCGGCGTCGCGGGTTGCTCTCCGAGTAGCACTCAAGAACGTCTCTACCCAACGCTGAAGTCCCTCGCGGGCAGCCGGTCCAGCGGCAGGGCCGTGGTAGCGATACGCGGTCAGACCAGCGACGTAAGCGTCCGTGTCAGTTGCTAGCGCCAAGCTGACCGGTGGCACGAAGTCGGTCGCCAACTTCCGACGTCGGAAGACAACATGGATGAGAGCCCTGCCGGTGCGGCCATTTCCGTCGATGAACGGGTGGATGGTCTCGAACTGTGCATGTGTCAGGGCAGCCTGCAGTACGCCGGGTAGATCATCCCGATTGATGAAGGCGCACAGATCGTCCAGCAGTTCGAGGACCCGATCCGGTGGCGGGGGGACGAAGGCGGCTTGGCACGGATTGAAGTCATTGCCGCCGATCCAGTTCTGCGTGGTCCTGATCTGCCCGGCCAATTGTGGCATCGGGGTCTGTTCCATCAGCGCGGCATGGATCCTGAGTAGGTGATCACGGGTCACGATGTCGGCGCCGGCCACCTCGTTCACGGCGAGCATCATGGCTGCGACATTTCCCAGCACGGCGTCGGCGGTGGCGTCCTGACCAGGATGGCCGGCAGCATGTCGCGCCAGTCGGCGACTGCTTACCTCCAAACCCTCGATCTTGGATGAGGCGACAGCCTCAGCTCGGAGCAGAAAGCGGGCCAGCTGTTCCAGGTCGTGAGCCTCATGGATCCGGGTGTCGAAGATCGCCAGTTCACGTTCGGCGTCAGCGATATCGGCAGCGAGATCACTGGGCAGGTCAAACGTGACCCCGTCGAGGAGATCGGGCAGATATGCCTCGTAGCTGCAAGGCTTGCGCAGGCGCCTTGGTCCGTAGGCGTCCGGATCTGGGTGCCAGATTCGTTGAATTCGATCACTCAAGCTGGAACACCTCTCATCGTTGTTCCAGGTTACGGTACCAACCTGGAACAAGGACGATCAGTGTCTGGTCAGATCCATGTCGCGTGGGCCAGGAGCAGCCTCATAACCTGGAATGAATAGGCTCCTTGTTCCAGGTTACGCTCATAACCTGGAACAAGGAGCCTGTTTTCTCAAGACCCCGCAGCAGTCAGAGCGTCCGGCTCAGCGCCATTGGTCGGTCCAGGTCGCCGTGCACGGACTTGTGCTCGGCGTCGTCCGAGTCCGGTTGGGGTCGCTCTCCCAGATCACCGTCGACCCCTCCTTCTTGATGTACTTGTACTCCACCGACGTCCCGATCGGCAGGTTCACCGTCCCGGTCCAGACCGGGTAGCTGGCCGAGGAAAGCGCCACCGCACTGGCCGGGTTCCAATTGCCCAGCGCCGCGGTGTTGCCGACGATGAACACGTTCTGGCCCCAGGTCGTCGTCGCGTTCGCGGCGATCGAGATGGCGGCGGTCGAGCAGGTGGTGGTGCCCGACGTGCGGGCGTTGATGTGCAGCGCCAGCACGCCGTTCGCCGGGACCGTCGCGGTCACCTGACCGGCCGAGTTGACGGCGTAAGTGCTTCCGGTGCAGCTTGTTCCGTTGGCGTCACCACTCATCACGTCGCAGTAAGTGCCGGCCGGCAGACTGGTCTGGAAGGTGCGGGAGAGCACCGAGCCGGACCGGTTGAAGGCCACGTACGCCGCGCTGCCCCGACCGAAAGCGATCTGGTCGTTGCCGTTGCTCCACCAGTTCGTCACCGCTGCACCGGCGGCGGCGTTGCGCAGGCCGACCATGTTCGCCGTCGTCCGCTCCCGGTGCTCGCATTCCCAGCCGCTGCCGCAGGTGACGGCGTTCGTCGTCCCGTTGGACGAGGCCGGCGGGCCGGCGTCCGCATTGCTGAAGGTGAAGCTGGACATCACCGCGGGAACGCCGTACGGGTAGGCGATCATGAAGGCCTCGGCCAGGTCGTAGGCGCTGCCGTTCTTGTAGGTCAGCACGTTTCGGCCATTGCGCTGGGTGTCGTGGTTGTCGATGAAGGCGACGGCGTCACCGGACGCCAACCGCATCGAGGACGCCAGCGTGTTCAGGTTCGAGAGCGATCCGTTGCGGAAGGCATTGCTGACCGTGTCGCCGTAGCGGAACTCGGTGACGTCCCCGATCCCGGTGTACTCCTCGGGCGTGGGCTCACCGCTGCCGCCCTCGATCACCTCGGAGTAGATGTACGGGTCGCCGGGAATCGGATCGATGATCGCGGCCATATCCGCCGCAGGCATGTGCTTCGCTGCATCGACCCGGAATCCGTCAACCCCGAGCGATACCAGGTCACTGAGATATCCGGTGAGCTTGCCCCGGACGTAGGAGGACTCCGTCTTCAGATCGGACAGGTCGACGAGTTCGCAGTTCTGCACTTCCCAACGGTCGCCGTAGTTGGCGATGTCGTCGTTGCCATTGCGGCCACAGTGGTGGAAGTCGTCGTTGCCGTACGGAACGGCCGGGTACGCATAATGCGAATACGTCGATCCCGCACTGCCATTGCCGGTCGATCCGCCGCCGGCCATGTGGTTGATGACCGCGTCGACAAAGATCTTGACCCCGGCGTTGTGGCAGGTCTGCACCATCGAGGCGAAGGCGGCCCGGTCACCGCGGCGACCGGAGAGCTGATAGCTGACCGGCTGATAGTCCTGCCACCAGGGGTAACCCTGCCCGGGCAGCACAACGTGCTCCTGTGGCGGCGAAACCTGCACTCCACCGAAGCCTTTGGGCCCAAGCTGGGTGGTGCACTCGTTTGCAACCGAGGCCCAGGGCCACTCGAAGAGATGGACGATGACGTCCTTTGACCCCGGGGACGCAGCTGAGGCCAGGGCCGGTTCGGGGCTGGAGACCGCGGACACCAAAGCCGTCGAAGCAAGGACGGCCGTCGCCAAGGCAGCTAGTGATCGATGAATCCGCACGGTGACTCCCACAATTGGAAAAAGACACGGATGCGCACCGATTGCGCTGGCGGCACGCCCTTGTAACACGCTGCGCTTAAGCTGTGGCGAAGCTAACACCGGGCGAATTGGTGGCAAAGCGACGCCCCGATGGGCGACCGTCCTTAATATCCCCATTTGTGCGGTTTCATCTTGCAAGTTGACGTGTCAACAATGGGCTCGACGGCCCGGTTCACGCAGGTGATCGTCGACAAAGCCCGGTCGGCGAACTCGCAAACTTTCATAAGATCAACTTCCAAAATAACTGTCCCACGGCGAACTGCCCGCCAGTCAGGCACGCAAAACCTCAAGGTTCGGCTCTTGGGAGGGCTCCCGCTCGGGTTATGCGTGTCTGAGTGGCGGCCCGTTGTTCCGCTCGGCCAGCGGCATCGCGACGTTGGACTGCAGGTCAGCCATTAGTGTCGTACCTGCCATGGACGATGTGACCGGATTGAGCTTCGACGACCTTGCGGGCGAAGCCGCAGTGCTCGGGGTGTACCGACAGGTGTTCGCCGTGCTGGCCCGCGAGTCGGGCGCGATGATCCTGGACGCGTCGTCGGTGGACGTCGATGAGGCGATCCTCGGCTCGTTCGCGGAGGCCGGCCCGGAGGGGTTGACCGTTGAGCAGGTGGTGCTTGCCTGCGGTCGGTACTCCGCCGCCCAGGTCCGGCGACGGTTCGAGGTGCTGCGCGAGTACCGGGCGGTGGAGCGGGTCAAGGATCGCCCGCACGAGCTGTACCACCGGGCGGCGTTCGCGCCCTACGTGATGTTGCTGTTCCTGCGCCGGATCGCCGATCGCGGCGGCCAGGCAGAGCTGCACCAACTGCTGACCCTGGAACACCTCAGCGTCCAGGAGAGCGGCGCGACCGTTGACGACGCCCGGGGTACGACGCAGCGATTGAGCACGGTGTTCCGGCTGCTCGCCAATCAGTTGGCCGGGCTGGCCGTCGGCGGCGTGGTGGAGACGCTGCGGGAGAATGCGCAGTTGCTCTGGGGCAACCATGGCCTGCTCGACCAGGCGAACGACGTCCACCAGACCGTGCTGAGCCGGTGGTCCGAGCTCGATCGGGAATGCCGAGCGCTGCGGCTGGCGATTGCCGCCTACCGGGATGCGGTGGACGCCGCCGCCGGTCGGCTGATCGAGCAGGCCGGGGCGACCCGCGCGCTCGGGTTGCTGCCGGTGGAGGCCTGGCTGAGCTTTGCCCGGGAAGCCGAAGTAGGCGCACTGTCCGACGTCCTCAATGATTTTCTGTTCGACGCTCCGGCGCCCTGGTTCGCGGCGGACACCCTGATCGAGGCGGTGGAGTCCGCCCAGCACACCACCCCGGTCCGGGTCACGCCGCCCCGGCCGCAGACCGAACCCGGAAGCCCGACCGAGGACGTGGTGCCGGACGCCGAGGCCGAACGGCTCGGGGCGCTGGCCGAGCAGTTGCTGGGCGACCGCGGGCAGGTGGGCGTGACGGAACTGATCGATGAGATCGGCGACTGGCTCGGGGGCCGGCGGCTGCTGGCGGATCTGACCGCCATGCACCTGCACGACACGCTGCCGTACGAACTGCGCTGGAGCGACCGGCTGCGGATCGACGTGGAGCGGAACCTCAGCTGGGTGACCGAGGGCCGGTTCGCCCGGGTGACTGAGATGGGCGAGATGACCGAGACGGGCCGATCGTGACGGACGTCGATCAGGCGATGGCCTGGGCGCGGGCCCGGGCGGCCGGTCCGCAGCGGGTGCCTGCGAGCACGCCGTCCGGGGCCGGCATGCGCCGGCTGGTCGAAACCGAGGCCGGCGGGGTGTGGCTGTTGCCGGTGCTTCCCGAGGGCGCCGGACCAACAGTGCTCGAGGAGCTTGGGCTGACCGCTACCCCGGTCGAGCAGCCGAACGACACCGCCCGGGTGCTGGCCGCCTGCCTGCGCTGCTGCTGGTCCGAGCCGAACGGTTCGCCGTGGCCGGGAGTCGTGGCGAGCTGGGAGCAGGTCACCTCGGTGTTCCGCGGGATCACGGACAACCGGGACGAGCGGTACAGCAACATCGCGCTGGTCGCGGGGGTGCGCCGGCTGGCCGGAGCGGGCTGGTTGCGCTGGTCCGAGACCACCCGCGAGGTGCAGCTCGGGCCTCGGGTCGCGGCCTGGCGGGATCCCGAGCTGAGTACCCTGCGCGAGCTCTGGCGATTGATCCCGACGATCGACAAGCCGGCCGAGTCCGGGCAGGTGGAACCGGCATGACCGAGCCCGACCTGGTATTTGACGCGGTCCTGACCGAGCTCAGCGAGCGGCATCGGGAGGAGGTGCTGGCCGCGTACGCCGCCCTCGAGCACAGCGCCGAACCGGTGCACGAGGTGCTGCTGCTGGCACTGCGCGATGCCACCCTGCGGCGCAGCCTCGAACAGTTGCTGCACGGGGTCGGGCGGACGCTGGTCAAGATCAGCGGCAGCCACTGGACCTCGGGCTACCGCGACGACGTCCGGAGGCAATTGACCCGGGACGGCTGGCATCCGCTGGAGCGGATCGACCGGGCCATCCTCACCCTCGTCCTGGTGCATTCGGTGGCAATTCCGCGCAGCGCGGGCGGTTTGGACGCCGATACCTGGACCTCGCCGCATCCGACCGCGCCCGATGAGATCTTCAGGCACAGCCATCTGCCCCGCGAGGAGACCCGTACCGCGCTGGGTCGACTGCGCGCCGCCGGGCTGGTCCAGATCGACCGCCGGCGGGGAACCGGTTATGTCCCCGGCCCGCAGTTCTACCGGCTGACCCCGGACGCGCGGCGGCGCCTGCAGGAAGAGCTCATTCTGGCTGCCGGGCCCGACACCCCGCTGGCCGCCGCGATCCGGATCCGCCGTCTTCACGAACAAGGGGAGTCATGACCGTCGCCGAACTCTGGACCCCGACCGAGACCGAGGGCGGCGTCCACGACGTCGTCTCCGGCCGGGTGCTGGTTGGCATCCAGATGGTGGACATCGCGCGGTTGTCCACCCATCCGGTGCCGGTGATCTCCGAAGGTCTGATTACCGTCGCCGGGCAGGGGCCGAAGGACTCGAACGGCGCGGGCAAGTCCTCGTTCATCGCGGCCCTGAGCCTGCTGCACGCCGACGAGCAGTGGCGGCTGACCAGCGGGGCCGCGAGTGCGGCGGAACTGTTGTTCACCGCCGAGCTGGCCGCCCAGGAGACCCGCTGGTCCAATGCCGATCGCGGTTACATCATCGGTGTTTTCGCGTCCCCTGCCGCCAAGAGCCTGACCGAGCTGCGGGGCTCGGCGCTCACGGTCTGGCTGCGGATCAACCGCAAGGCCCCGTATCTGGACCTGCGCTGGATCTACGACCTGCACGTCCCGGTCGGCTCCAACGACGACGAGCGAGCCCGGCAGGTCGATCCGCTGTGGCAGGCGCTCCCGCGCAGCAATGGGCGCACCGACTTCCACGCCAACCGGCTGGGCTCCGTGCTGTACGGCGGGCACGTCCGCTGCGTCTCGTTCCTGTCCACCTCGGTGCGCGCCAGCCCGACCGCGAACCTGCTGGCCCAGCCGCTGAACGAGCTGACCCCGGACCGGGTCTTCGATGCGATCGCCACCCTGACCGGCCTGGACCGGGAGCTGCTGCACGAGCAGGAACTGCGGACCACCGAGCACACCCACCGGGCCGCAGCGGTTGAGGCTGCCGACGCCCTGGAGCAGTGGGACCGGGACATGGAGCTCGTCGAGGCCGGGATCAGGCATCGGGCCCGAGCCCGCGAGCAACTCGGAGCGGCGCGCGCCGCCTGGCAGAGTCGTTGCGCTCGCTTTCTGGTGGACGGCGTGGAGCGCGACCAGGAGGTTCGAAAGGCCCTCGAAATCGTGGGCGAGGAGATGTCGGTTGTGGAGGGCAGCTGTGACGGCCTCGAAGCCGACCTGCGAATCCTCAAGGACGACAACGATTTTGCCGAGCACTTCAACCAGCGCAAACAGCTGCGCAGCAGCCTGGGCAACCGGGACCGCGAGCTGGAACGAGAGCATGACCGGGCGGTCGGCCGGATCGACGATCTGAACAAGCGACTGATCGAGCTGCGGGCCCGGGCCCAGGCCGCCGATGGGCGAACTCTCGCTCAGGCCAAGGACGAAGAGGCCGAGGCGCACAGCGAGTGGAAGCAGGCACTCGGCGACCAGGCGATCGCCGAGGATGGGGTGAAGGCGGCGGATCGGAGGCTGGCCGAGGCCGAATCCGGTGACGACGTCGCGGCCGAGCAGATGCGCCGGCTGCGCGACGCCGGCATTCCGGCGGTGGCTCTGCTCGACGTCGTTGTGCTGAGCGAGAGCGAGCGGACGGTCTGGGAGAACCGGCTGGTGCCGTATCGGACCGCGCTGATCATCGAACCGGAACGGGCCGGTTCGGCCGCGGCGGTGCTGCACGATCTGCCCGGCTCGATGATCGTGCTGGCCGGTGCCGGAACCGAAGCCGGCGCGGCGGCTTCGGCCGCGCTGCCGGTCAGCGCCGATCCGCGCTTTCCGATCTCCGGGTTCCTGACCGCGCTGGCCGGTCGGAGCGGGGACGACGACCAGCAGGTGGACGTCGCGGCCGGGGTGGTGGTGATCGGCGACTTCCCGGATCCGATCACCGGTCGGGTGGCCCGCATCGCCACCGCGCAGGCCGGCCTGGCCGCGGCCGAGGCGGGCCAGAAGGCGGCGGAGTCCGCGCTGACGGTGACCGCACGTCTGCTCGAGCGGGCACGGGAGCGAGCCGAGGCCGCCGCCGCGGCGGACCAGGTGACCGGGCTCCAGCAGCAGGTTGAGGAACTGCGGTTGCAGAACGACGAGCACGACCGGTTGCGCCAGGAACTGCATCCGGAGCTGGCCGAGGCGGAGGCCGAGTACCTGAAGGCGCTCACCGAGCAGGCCACCCGGGATCAAACGATCAAGACCCTGACGGACGAGATCCGGCGCTTGCGAACCGGCCTGCAGGACCGCGCCGATCAGCGCGAGCGCCTGGCGGCCGAACTGCAGAGCCTCGAGCTCGCCGCCCGGCAGAAGGCCTGGGGGGAGACCGCCGACGCGGCCACCAGCTATCTGCTCAGCCTGGGCGAGCCGGAGCAGGCCCGAACCGTCGGCGACTGGAACGAAGAAGCCTGCCACCAGCTCAACGAGGTGGTGCGGCTGTGCTTCCCGGACGACACCCCGCGCGACCACCTCCCTCGCGAGATCGGTGAATTGCTGCATCAGCAGCGCTGGTTCCGGGGTGGGCTGGAGGTCCGCACGCCGCTGGTGCCGTCCATGCTGCGCGCGCTGAACACGCATCTGGCGAACACCGAACGGCAGGACCGGGACGACAAGCTGTCGATCGAGAAGCAGCGCGGCGAGCGGACCAAGGGCCTGGCGGCAGCCCAGCAGGGCTTGGCCGAGGCGGCGCACGCCGCGCTGGTCACGAGGGCATCCCTGGCCAGCGGGATCAAGGACAAGCTGAAGAAGGTAGCCGCCGAGTTCGACCGCCTGGATCAGCAGTACGGCGGTTACGGGGCCGGGCTGGAGTACCCCGAGCCGGAACCGCCGAGCCAGCCGGACAAGCCCTGGCGCTGGACGGTCACGCCGAAGTGGCGGCGCGCGGAGGGTCAGCGGATGGCGTCGTACAGCCTCCGGGCGAACACCGCGCAGATCGACGAGAAGGCGGTAAAGCTGGTCTGCGCAGCGGCTTTGGCGGGTTCCGGCAATCGGCCGCTGCTGCTCGTGCTGGATGAGCTGGGCCGCAACCTGGGCAGTGAGCACCGCCGGGAGGCCGTTGCCCTGTTCGAGCGAATCGGCGCGGATCGCAACATCACCGTCGTTGGCGCGCTGCAGGACGACATGGAGCGCTATGCGATCAGCGCCTCCGGGCTGTACATCAAGCTGCGCCGCAGTTCGGATGCGATGCCGTACAACGAGGCACCCGTCGTCAACGGCAGCGAACCGAACCACGCCCGGGTCGAGCTGCTGCGCGAGTGGATGTCCTCCTACCGTCCCGAGGTCGCCGTGGACGTCGAGCCCGTCTTCACCGAGGACACCCTCGATTAGGGCCTGTCCGGTGGATCTTCGTTCGAGCGAGGAGCCGCCCGGTCGAGTGGCTCGCAAGGCGGAGGAGCCCCTCATAGCGGAGCTATGTGGGGCGACGACAACGCCGCGAGCCGCCGACCGGGTGGCCCGCAGCGGATGAAGATCCACCGGACAGGCCCTAGGCCCCCGGACGACGTGGACCGCGGAACGCCTACAGCGTGCCGAGCCAGTTGGTGAGCAGTTGGGCACCTGCGTCGCCGGACTTCTCCGGGTGGAACTGGGTTGCGGTGAGCGGGCCGTTCTCCACCGCGGCGACGAACCGGGCGCCGTGCTCGGCCCAGGTCACCAGCGGCGGGGCGAGGATCAGATCGGGGTCACCGGGCGACGGCAGTTCCCACTTCTGCACGCCGTAGGAGTGCACGAAGTAGAACCGCTCGCGCTCCACCCCGGCGAACAGCACCGAACCGGGCGGCGGCGACACGGTGTTCCAGCCCATGTGCGGAACGATGTTGGCCGGCAGCAGCTCCACCGTGCCGGGCCACTCCCCCAGCCCTTCCACGTCATCGCGCCCGAACTCGACCGACCGCTCGAACATCACCTGCAGCCCGACGCAGATCCCGAGAACCGGCCGACCACCGGCCAACCGGCGTCCCACCAGCCGATGCCCACCGACCGCCCGCAGGCCCTCGGCCACCGAGGCGAACGCCCCGACCCCGGGGACGACGAGACCGTCACAGTTCAGCGCGGTTTGGAAATCGGACGTGAGCGTGACGCTGGCGCCGGCCCGTTCCAGGGCACGGACGGCGGACCGGACGTTTCCGGATCCGTAATCGAGGACCACGACCTCGGACGAATTCATGGCTCCAGTTTAGGGAAGGATCAGCGGACGCCGATCACCCCTTGTTCGAGCGGACCGCGCGGCGGTACTCCCGGTTCAGATTCGCAATGCTGATGAACGGGATCTCCTTGGGGCAGGACACCGTGCATTGACCGGTATTGGTGCAGCCGCCAAAGCCCTCGTCGTCCATTTGCGCCACCATGTTCAGCACTCGGGTCTCGCGCTCCGGCTGGCCCTGCGGCAGCAGGTTGAGGTGCGCCACCTTGGCCGCGGTGAACAGCGTCGCCGAGCCGTTCGGGCAGGCGGCCACGCAGGCACCGCAGCCGATGCAGGTGGCGTTCTCGAAAGCGGTGTCGGCGTCCGGCTTCGGCACCGGGGTGGC
>Ga0307513_10001035_pt1 | contig 40308 bp, 14 predicted proteins | sample 15_EM_MG_FD_202174 | JGI IMG/M metagenome (GOLD analysis project Ga0307513, IMG submission 202174) | Populus trichocarpa ectomycorrhiza microbial communities from riparian zone in the Pacific Northwest, United States - 15_EM | ecosystem: Host-associated > Plants > Roots > Unclassified | place...
CTTTACCTCCCTCTGCCACACTGATGTTTACTTCTGGGAAGCCAAGGTGACTGCATTTTCAATTGTGATTATTATGTCTGTTCATTGGTCTTTTTATAAGTCATACTAGTGGAGATTTATGCTTACGAAAATGGGCTGTGAAATTGCAGGGTCAAACCCCATTGTTTCCTCGAATATTTGGTCATGAAGCAGGAGGGTATGAATTTGAACCATTAGTCCATTATTGGTCATGATTAGATGGTGGCTCTGACTGTTGTAATAGTGATGAATTGAGGTGACTAATTTGAATTTTTGTCCTCTTGGCTCTTAGGATTGTTGAGAGTGTTGGGGAGGGTGTGACAGACCTCAAACCCGGTGACCATGTGCTTCCTGTCTTCACAGGAGAGTGTAAGGAATGCCGACATTGCAAATCAGAAGAGAGTAATATGTGCGATCTTCTTAGGATTAACACTGACAGGGGTGTGATGCTGAATGATGGCAAGTCAAGGTTTTCGATCAGAGGGCAGCCCATTTACCATTTTGTTGGCACCTCAACCTTTAGCGAGTACACTGTGGTTCATGTTGGCTGTGTTGCCAAGATCAATCCTGCTGCTCCTCTTGACAAAGTTTGTGTTCTCAGCTGTGGAATCTCTACAGGTCGGGAGAAATACACGATTTGATAAAAATCTTTGAATGGGCGATTTGTTGCTTTCTCGTAATGGGGATTTCGTTTTTGACTTGTAGGTCTTGGTGCCACCTTGAATGTTGCTAAACCAAAGAAAGGCTCTTCAGTAGCCATTTTCGGACTAGGAGCTGTAGGCCTTGCGGTAAGTTTGTTTATACTGGTACATTAATGATGAATTTTTCTGTTCAAGCAGCTGGTAGTGCTAATGCAGAACTTGTTCTTGTTGTTTTTTCCTAATCTAGGCTGCTGAAGGGGCTCGGATTGCTGGTGCTTCAAGAATCATTGGTGTCGATTTGAATTCCAATAGATTCGATGAAGGTGAGAGAAGCTATGATGATGTTCGTTGTGGCTGCTGCGCATTTCGCTTAAATTATTGATTGATGCTTTGCTCAGTCTAATAGCTAATATCACAAAATTGATATATTTAAGTGGACTTGATGTTGATTCTTGGTGATAATAACTGCTTTCTGATGTTCATTTGTGTTTTTTCAACAGCCAAGAAATTTGGTGTCACTGAGTTTGTGAACCCAAAAGATCATAACAAGCCTGTTCAAGAGGTAAGTGACACAGTGAATCGGGTTCTGAGAGACTAGCATCGGCGAATCCTTTACGTCTGTCCTAATTTTGTTTTACTGTCCTCAGGTGATTGCTGAAATGACCAATGGAGGAGTTGATCGAAGTGTCGAGTGTACTGGAAGTGTCAATGCCATGATTTCTGCATTTGAATGCGTCCATGATGGATGGGGCGTTGCTGTACTTGTTGGTGTGCCGAACAAAGATGATTCTTTCAAAACCCATCCAATGAATGTCCTGAACGAGAGGACTCTCAAGGGCACCTTCTTCGGCAACTACAAACCGCGCTCCGACCTTCCTTCAGTTGTCGAAAAGTACATGAACAAGGTAAATCGGAGTTCCCATTAAACTTATCCAGCCAGCATGCAGTATGAACATATATTTCCATACTTGCACATGTGTAGTCGACTAGAATTATGGCCTCTGTTGGTATTTCTTAGAGGGAACCTAAAGATAAAATCGGTCAAAACATCAACTTAAATGATCATCTTTACATTGTTAACAACTCCAATTCCTTCGTTTTATTTTGATGCAATCTCCTGCACTGTTAACTTCTCTAGTTGTAATGTGACAGGAGCTGGAGCTAGAGAAATTCATCACCCATGAAGTCCCTTTCTCAGAAATCAACAAGGCTTTCGAGTACATGCTTAGTGGAGCTGGCCTGAGGTGTATTATCCGTATGGGTGCATAAAAGAAGACTGGTTTGGTTTGCCTTGGTGTGACAGGAAACAATAAAATTCTTGTTTCAGATTGTTGATTAAAGAAGTTTTCTGTGTTTGAGCATCAGTATGTAATTTCTTTCATTGTTGATGGCAAAAATATATATAATTGGCCCATTTCTGGCATGTATATATAAATCAAAGAATCACATGTTCTTTTTCTTTCAGTTTGTGTTTTTAATGGTGCTGTGGATAGAAAACTTTGATTTAAATCCTGAAGCCTGGCCAGAATGGCAACTTCACTTGTTGTTCTTGATATAACTATGATCCAATGAAACTGAAGGGAAACTAGCCAGTTCGGACAAAATGCTGTTTGGAACCCGTTACCGAGGGCCCGAAGATAGATCATGGTCTGTACAGAATGAACTCCAATTTTCGTAAAGGCGCTCAGTGGTGTGGTCGGGGTTCCCTTACAAGTCTTTTTCCGATTTATATTATAATGTTATTGGATCTACTGTTTTTTATTTAATTTAATCGGGCACACTATTTAATTTAAGTGGACCGTGTGTCCCGAATTCCTTTAAAAAAAGAGTTTTTTACACGACAAAGAGTCGTCAAAAGTCAAACATGGCTGGCTGTCAAGTTTCAATTATCTCTGTGAGCGAAAAAGCTTCATAACATTTCATTAAATTCACCCTATGATTTAAACTTATGGATATGTGAAACCAATTAATCATGTCCGAACATATTTTAATTTGAAACAAAATGTTATTCATTCGTCCAAACATGCGTAATATCTCTTAATCAAAGCATACAAGAAGCTAATTAAGTCATTAATTATATATGTGAAATCATTAGCAATCAATGATGATGGTTATCGTGGTCGCATCTATGGTGATTGTCTCTTCTAGGTGGTTTTTACGACATTAGCATACAAAATCAAAATAAATGACAAACTAATGCAACACCAATTTAATGTCACATTTCAACATGTAATTAATGTAATGTTCCTGAAAAGCAATATTAATTAAATATTATGATTTTAAATCATAACACCAATTTAATTGATCTGAAAAAACATTTAAATTATATATATATACATATATGTATCATGTTTAAAAATATGACATGCTAAGTTATCATATTCAAAATTAATAATAATTTTAATAAATATTACGCTTTTAAAACATGAAAAAATAAAAATATATGATTTCTTGTATCATTATTCTGCTCTAACTTTTGTAAAAAATCTATATATTGAGGAGTCTAATTGATTCTCGTGGATCATACAAGATGTTGATTTCCCTAGCACTAGCCTCAATTATGATAACGATTGTGAAGTGATAGGCTCCAGAAAGTCTCTCGGAGCTCAATAATTGAATGGTTCGGATTCTCTGCAACCTTGCCAAGTGACAAGGATTCAAGAAATTGACCGCATATGCCGACAGATAGCAGAACTCAAAGAGCCTTGAAAATTGAAATGAGGGTCAGACCAGGACAGTGTTATTTGTTTGCCCGTGAACACTTGCTTTGGCAGGTGGGCAGCAGCCAAGCAAGAGCTCACAAATTCCATGCTACCAGCCATGCTAGGCCTTAAACAATGAATAAAGCACAGGCTACAGAAACAACTCATTCTGTACAATTATTGAAAATTCTGGCCATCACAAGTCAAACAACCTCTTGTATTCTCAATTATAAAGAGTAATAAAGAAAGCGGCCATCGCCTAAACTTGGTTTCAATTCTCAAACACTTCTCCCTCTCCTCCTTTCTCCTCACACAAGAAACTGGGGAAGACTAATATCAAACTTTCATCACTTTCGCTGCTCTCACTCTCTCTAATGCGGTCAACAATTTTCACGTTCCTTCTTCTCTCCCTGGTTTTCCCTCACTACATGTTTCACCAACCATTAATTTTTGTTAATGGAGACATGAAACTGATCCAGGAAACTTGCAAGAACACCAAGTATTACGACCTTTGTGTCTCATCTCTCAAAACTAATGCCACAAGCACAAAAACTGACACCAAAGGTCTTGCACTTATCATGATTGGTGTTGGAATGGCTAATGCCACGGCCACATCATCTTATTTATCATCCCAATTGCTTAGCACTGCACCAAATGACCCTACCATGAAGAAGGTACTGAGAGAATGTGCAGACAAGTACGGTTATGCTGCTAATGCTCTTCAAGATTCAGTTCAAGATCTGGCCACAGAGTCATATGACTATGCTTATATGCATGTCATGGGAGCCTCGGATTATCCAAATGCTTGCCGTAATGCATTTAGAAGGTACCCTGGACTGGCTTATCCTTCCGAGCTTGCACGTAGAGAGGATGGTTTGAAGCATATCTGCGATGTGGTCCTGGGGATGATTGATCATCTTGGTTTGTGATTTGTATCCACTTTTTAATGCAGATCTCTTAGCAAATCATTTCTGGTTTTGCTTTGTTTTAGCTTTTACTTCTAGTGCCCCTAGTACTGACTTTCCATTATGATCTCAATAATTAATTGATTATGCTCGAATGATACATATCAAATCAAGAAAGTTGGTAACTAGAAATGTTGAAAATTGATCTTATCATCTAAACTTCATATGGCTAAACTGTTCTAAGTGCTAGTACTAATCTTACAAGCAATAATTGCAATGTAAGAACAGTGCACCAAAAATGAAAGAAGTCATTATCAGGGCCCATTATTTGTTACAGAGCCTATCTCCAATATAAAAAGAAAAGAAAAGAAATAGGTCAAAGACATCTTCTCGCCAGGGACTCCATTGCATGCCTTTTCTTTTCTGGCCAAATCTAGGGGAAGAAAGCAGAATACCCATAACATTCCGGTGCTTTATAGTGATGATCACCGACTCTTTATGGGTTTTTCAATAATTTTTTCTAGTCCAATAAACAATTAATCCTTAATTTATGACATGCCATTATAGTTAATGCTGCCTATATGGCCTTAATTCAATTATATATACACACACGCGTAATTCTAAAAATGGATGAATATTTGTGAGATTAGATGTGCAAGCATGGACAAATTCGTATCATTGATAAAAAAAAATCATGTCTTTGGTACAAAATACATATATATATAGTTAATTTTGTGTTTCATGCAAGTCTGTATAATATCTTATTAACAGATATAATCATGCTAATAATATCATATTTAATTTGGCTGGTCAAGCCAGTGATTCATTGATTTGAGATATGGCTAGCGATGGGATAATGAAAAAACTTGTTTTTCTTTACCAAAACAATATCATTTCAAGAATTTTTGCTTTTTAAAAAAATCAGAACTTGAATTTCAGGCAAAGTTTGATTTTCAAATTAAGTTTTATATATAACTATCGTCATACTCAATTATGGTTTCATTTCCAAAATATTCTAAAAAAAATTCAAAAATAAATTATTTTCAATGCATTTCGGCCATTCGCGCTTTTGTTTTTGTAATTTTCAATTCTTTTTCTCTTGTTAATATCTTTTCTTAAAAATTAAATTCAAAGAAAATATAAGTTTTCGATATATTTACGTCCATTTCATTTTTTTTAATTACTTTTATTTCTCTTGTTAATATCTTTTTTAAAAAATTAAATTTAAAGAAATATGTTTTCGATACATTTACATCCATTTCATATTTTTTTAATTACTTTTATTACCAGATAGATGTTAATATTGTTTTTTTTTAAATCAAAATACAAAAAAACATAAGAAGATAAAAAAAAAAAAACAAATAGGAGTAAAGTGTACAAGGGAATACAGTGCAAAACAAGAAGAATAAGGGATCAAGATAAAATAAAGTTGATTAGGAAACAAGCTAAAGTGTACAACAAGAGTCCAAAATAAAAAGCTATTGTCATGTCGACAAGGGAAGCCCAAGCTACACGACTAGACTGACGGAAAACAAGTATGGACACATTTAGCAGCAATTTTGTTGTTAATTTTTACGTATTGAGCATCTTTCTCACCCAATCCCGTGGATTTAAAGCATGATCTGCAGTGGCAGAAGGGTGCGGTGATTTGAATTATAAGAGAGAGGCTGAGATGAACACTGTGACATATATTCATCGAAAGTCAAACTGCAGAAACCAAAAAAGAAAAGTGAAGTGACATCGCACAACATGGCTGCCTGTCAATGATCTCTCATGTCAACCAAAAGCTTCGTAACATTTCATTAATTTCACACCAGGATTGCGCCTTTCGGGTATCTGAAACCAATATATATGGTATCTCGGCTGTCGGATATCTGTCAATTATCTCGGCTGAATTTGCAGGTCTGAACAAAATTTGTAAAATAAATCTTACTGTCTGTAGCCATCAATATCAGTGAGCAAAAAGAATCTAACTTAAGATCACATAGGAAGCATATTAACAATACTTGTGAAACAAGACTTATAATTTGTGATTCTGTGAAATAAGACTTGCACCCTGTGAATATGTAGCCATTAATATTACTGAGAAAAAAATCTAACTTAAAATCACATAGAAAATATACCTCTTGCCATATTCACTTTACCCGACTCAAACAATGACAGTATGTGAAACCAAATCGTAAAGTGACAAGGATTCAAGAAATTGATTGCATATGCAAACAGATAGCAGAGCTCAAAGAGCGTTGAAATGAGGGTCAGGCCAGAACAGTGTTATTTGTTTACCCGTGAACACTCGCTTTGGCAAGTGGGTAGCAGCCATGGAAGAGCGCTTATAAATTACATGCTACCAGCTAAGCTAGGCCCCATACAGTGAATACAGCAGAAGCTACAAAAACAACTCATTGTGTACAATTATTGAAACACAAGTCAAGCAGCCTCTTTGACTCTCAATTATTAATTAACATTAATTAAAAAGCTAAAAGTCATCAGCTATTTACACTCTAGACATGATATCAAAATATTATGGATTGGAATTGTATTTTGACATATTTATCCTTCTTAACAAAAACGACAAGAGTTAGGAATGTTTTGGAACACGGCTGTGGCTGCGTTTTCAAAAAATTTAAATTTTTTTTTACTAAAATTTAATATGGTTTGTATGTTTTGGATCGTTTTAATGTGCTGATGTCAAAAATAATTTTTAAAAAATAAAAAAACATCATTGGCATGCATTTTGGCACGAAAAGTTATTTGAAAAGCATCCGCAACCACACTGCCAAACACGTTCTTACTTTCAAGGGCAAGGGTATTTTTGTAGTTTCCATAAGATTCACTAGGCATTACCGAATTAACTGAGAGCAAATTGATCTACACCACTTTTTTTTATATAGTATAATGATTTTTTTATCCCTAAAAGCAAAATGATATATATATATATATATATATATTTTTGTCTTTCTCAAGTTTAATTGCACATAAAATTATCAAAATTACCCTTTGAAGCAAAAAAAAAAAAAAAGAAGAAGAAACCTGTTTTTCAATTTCACCTTTTACCAACCCAATCCTTGGTATATCCTTTTTTTCATATATCCTTGGTGCAAAATCATATATATAGTTTTTGTGTTTTATATACTTGACCTTTGATTAATCCAATGATCTGTAAATTTAGGGTTTGGTTAGGAGCCTGTTAATAAAAATATTATTTTTCTTTTATCAAAATAATATAATTTCAAGGATTTAAAAAATAATCAAAATCACTCATATGAATTGCTAACTCACAACTTAAGTTTTAGAACAAATTACTTTTATACGAGGTCTTATAATTATAATTAAAAATTATATATGATGTAATATTTAATTAACCGTAATTATTTGAAAAAATTAACATGTAATGATAAAGAATATAAAATCTTATTGTGCTCAAGGATAATTAATAGAAGAAGAAAAATCTTAAATAAAGATATTTTTTCATTTTTAATAGATTATGTATTTTATTTTTTATTTTTTTAAAATGAATCATACAAAATAACTAAATACCACTCATTAATCTTTCACCACCGTAAAATTTCTCAACAAAGAACCTTTTAGCCACGTGGCAAAACCACAATGTACCATGGTCTCAAAAAGCAGACCCACCCATTTCCCGCCACTTCAAAACTAAGATCCCGCTAAAAAACCCTTTTTCTCTATCCTTCTCTTCACCCAAAAATATAAACCCTAAAAAAATTTCCCTCACTTTCCCTAGAAACAAACAAGAAAACCCACAAGAAATGAAGGGAGGAACGGTGCAAATTAATTGGCACGACACCAAACCAGTCCTAACCCTAGACTTCCACCCATTCTCCGGCCTCCTCGCCACCGGCGGCGCCGATTACGATATCAAGGTACACTATTTTTCTCTACTCTTGAGATTTAACTTTAATTTTCCGCCTTCCATTCCTGTTTAATCAGTCAATTAAGTTTATATTTCTGCTGTTAGTGGAACTAAAAGTTAAGGCTTGTTCGGATCTTTCTTAAAAAAATCAAAGACCCATTTCCAGCATTTCAGTGTTTGGTATTTTATTTTCAAAGAATTAGTATATATATATTTTTTTGGCAGCTTTGGGTGATAAATTCAGGCCAAGAACAGAAGAAAATCGCGACGGCAACTTATCTAAATAGCCTTTCCTATCATGGTTCAGCTGTCAATGTGCTCCGTTTCTCTCCATCTGGTAAGAACTTGTTGATTGTGATGCTGCTTTTCAGATTTTTTATTTTATGTTTAGCAAGTAATTATTGCAAATTATCTACTTCGTTGTTGCTATTGATGGAGTTTCTTAAATAGAAGTAATTTAATTTGTTTAAGTTTTGCAGGAGAATTGCTTGCCTCAGGTGCTGATGGTATGATTTTAAGTTACAGAGACTATTTTTCTTTCAGGATGAAATTTTACTGGTCATTTATTAGGTGATTCAGCAATGTAGTCTTAAATTCAATTTTATGCGAGCAGGAGGAGAGCTGATTATATGGAAGTTACATTCCACAGAAACTGGTCAAACATGGAAAGTCCTCAAGAACTTCTTGTAAGTGATTTCGTCATATATGATCTTAAACTTCCATGTGTAGCTTAGCCGTGATCTACTAGATTTGGTCTGTTTGTTTTAAATGTGGATATGAGGCTCAAGTTGAGCCCGGCATAGTCATTTCATCCAAATTAATCTTGCGTTGCTGATTGATTGAATTCAGAGAGAAATGTAATGAAAACAGGAAAATGTAATAATATTAATATCATGGAGTTCAAAACTGTAGAAGGAAATAGTGATACTGGTTTGATCATTTGGCTTTGGTTGATGTCATTTCATTTGTACAAAGTTTTTTATTCTTTTCACCTGCGAAAATGTCCATTTGAAATCTTATAGGATCTTGGTTAGATATTCACTCACTTCTTTGCTCATTAATGATTTTCATTTTTCATGCAGATTTCACCGCAAAGATGTTCTGGACTTGGAGTGGTCTGCAGACTCTGCATATCTGATCTCTGGATCAGTTGACAATTCTTGCATCATATGGGATGTTAACAAAGGCAAGAAGGACCACACAAAACCAAAGTGCATAACAGTTGAAGTGCCTTGGTTGTTGATTTTCTGATTGCCCTTGTCTTGGTTTTAGGTTCTGTACATCAGCTATTGGATGGTCATTTCCATTATGTTCAAGGTGTAGCTTGGGATCCATTGGCCAAGTACATTGCTTCTCTTAGTTCAGATAGAACTTGCAGAATTTATGTGAATAAGCCTCAGACAAAGACAAAAGGTGCCGAGAAGATGAACTATGTTTCTCAGCATGTCATTACAAAGGCAGAACAGCAGATGGTAAATGATTCTGAGTTCAGACAATAAAGTGATTGTGTTGTTGATTATTTGTGCTTTAACATGTTGCAAGCCTTATACTTTTTTTGGGGGTGCAGTCTACGAAAACACATCTTTTTCACGATGAGACGTTACCATCTTTCTTCCGAAGACTAGCCTGGTCACCTGATGGATCCTTTTTACTTGTGCCAGCAGGTATGGACCTAAACAGAAGTCCATTTGAGTTAAAAGCCTGTATGTTTCTTTATTCTTATTTGTAAACGCACATGCACAAAAGATTGTATTGTCTTTACTCATCTCATGAACTAATGCCAGTCTTACTTGCATTTGACAGAATGCTGCTGTTGCTTGTTGCTTGATTAATATCTGTTGACAAAGCACCCTTTGCATTGCAGGTTCTTACAAGATGTCAGCTGCATCAGAAACAGTAAATACTGCTTATGCATTTTCCAGAATGGATCTTTCAAGGCAAGACATGCTTCAATTTATCATTTCTTGTTAATGATGTCTACCTAAGTTTTAAGAAGACTTATTCTTTGTCTTCTGTTCTTTTTATTTCTTTCCTAATATTGTTATATTTTCTGATATGCAGACCTGCAATAATGCTCCCTGGTGCTAGCAAGCCTGTTGTGGCAGTTCGTTTTTGTCCAGTGGCTTTTAACCTTAGGGGATTAGCCTCAGGTATTTCAAGTCTTATTGATTTTTATTAAATGTGTTGTAGCTCAGCAAAAGGTTATTATTAAGCTGGTTATCTTTATTGACTTGTGCAGCTGGGCTCTTCAAACTTCCCTATCGCCTGATTTTTGCTGTGGCAACTTTAAATTCATTATATATCTATGATACAGAGAGTGTTCCTCCCATAGCAATCTTGGCCGGTCTTCATTATGCAGCCATAACTGACATTGCATGGTAAATTTTAATATGGTTTGAACTCTGAAGAGCCTGCCTTGCAAAAACAGATCATAGTACACATCAATTAAATTTTGATAGAATTAGAGTGGACCGTTTCTGTATGATTTGATGCATATTTTCTTACTGTTTAAGGCTCGGTCAGACTCGCAAGATGAGAGTTTCATTTTTCATCTTAACTTCTAAACAGCCTTTCTTTTTTGTGCTATATGCTCCTGCTGCACCATCTACAATTCTTTTGGATGATACATGTGGGTTGATATTAATATCGCAAATTACTAACTATGTTTGTTGCTAATAGGTCATCTAATGCTCAGTATTTAGCTTTGTCTTCCCGAGATGGATACTGTACTTTAGTAGAATTTGAAACTAATGAACTGGGTTCGCCCATCTCCTCGGCAGGTTTGCTGTTGTTTCTCTTTTATTGCGTTTGCTAGTCCATCAATTTACTCCACAGATTGGGCCCTTTCTTATGTGTTGTGTTTCATTCTTACATAGACGAGAGGAAAGACGCAGTCCATCAGAACAAGAGCCCTGATACGCAGGAACCAGAGTGCATGATAATTGAAACAACGACAAATAATGGTTGTATAGCAGAAGACAGTGGAAAAACAGTAGTAGCAAAGAATGAAGGAAAGCAGCCATCACCAGTCTCCATAAGTACTCCCATCTCAAATAAGCCAGCCAAGAGGCGAATCACTCCCATGGCAATTGATCCACAGTAACCTAGAAAACTTTTGGTAGTCAAAAAACTATTGTATAGGATGTCTCTCCTCTCTCTCGTTTTCCCAAATGCGGATGTATGATGCAAATTGTTGCGGTGCAAAATGGCCTTTCCCCCCCATTTTTTTATTGGTGTTTTGTCAAAAGTTTTGGAGGGACACAAACAACAGATTTATGGGAAAATGATGTTAGGCTTTTCTGGGAGCACTTGGTTTCTATTTTAGAAACAAAAACTTAGCACCCCTCCCTTCTCTTTGAGAAGAAAATGAAATCCAAAAAGTTCTCACTGATCACAGATATACGCCTCTGCAGTATTTCAGGCAGCATTGAATGGATTGATTATTCAAGAAAGGAAACTGCTCCATACACTATTAAAATAGGGTTTTTCTTACATTGTAAATAGATGCAAACTTCCCCATCTTCCCCCTCTGATTCTCCTTTCTATACTTTTCTTTCCCTGCAGCCGCCATGAAAAAAAATTCCTTTTATTACAACTTTCGACCTACCAAGGCTGAAGAGGAAGCAGCAGTTGCTTGCAATAAGCCACATCATGTCACCACTCATGAACCTCTAGAATCCATGGAAGATCAAAAAGTGTATCGCTAGCAATGAGATTCTTTTAATATCACACGAGGACATGTTTGAGCATGTTTTTAGATATTGGACACTGGAAATGGCTAACCAAGTCATCTGGGGCCATGCATATGTGAAAAGGGGCAAAGGTTTTAAGAGTGAGGAGGCATATGTGAAGAATGGACCGATTAAAGACACTCATGTACTTGGCTTTATGGATGTGATTCCTAGCTCAATCCAGGAGATGAAATAGGGATTTTCTGGGATAGGAGCTGTCGAACTTTTGGACTAGGTTCAAGAGGTTCTTTCAATAAAGTATCAAAGTCTCAACTTTGGCTTTGATTAAGGTATAAATTTTGGACCAGGATTTTGTCCCCTTGTTTTGTTTTAACAGGGAGGTAATTTTGTTTGATTTTATAGCACTACTCAACAATTAATTGGCATGTTCATGATCAATAAAAAAAAAACAAATTTATTTCTTGACGATCTTTTCTTTTATTAGATACCAAAATAGTGAAGGAGAACAAACTCCAATATAACAAAAAAAAAAAAACTAAAATGGAAGATAAATTTCATGTGTACATAAATATATTTTACTATTCACTGCATAGTGTAATTACTATTTTACTATTCTAAAAAAATTTAATAGCATTGATATTGAAAATGTTTTGGTCTTTTTACAATTCTTATTAGTCATTACTTGATAGATCAAGGTTAAAATTATCTTTTTACTTTTTTAAAACATAGTTGAATTACCCATTTACTTTTAAAATCAAAATTTTTAGAATTCACATCAAAGAGCTTTTTAGTTATTTTATTTTTTTAACAATAAAATGACTTATTACCATTAAAGTCAAAATTTTGAAAGCTTGTGTCCATCGGCTTTTTTATCTTTTAATTATAGTTTTTTTTGTTATTATGAAGTTAATTGAGGACAATTTGATCTTATATTAAACATAAAATAATATTTTAATGAAAAAATTGTTGACGTGTGCGAAGCGCTTGTATCTTTCTAACAACGCGTGTTACGTCTCTCAGTTGTTAAAAACTCTTTTCCATCGTGTCATTGTAATCTTCACGATGTTTCACTTCTATTGGGGTGACGTATGGTAGTGGAAGTAGAACGGTTTGTCGCCGACGACACCTCTCTCTCTCTCTCTCCTCCCCTCGGAAATTATACTGGTCATTCAAGTTTTTAGAGTTGTCCTCTTAGTTATTGATATTTAAACTTTAGTATTTATTCTTTTGATTTCTTTTTTTTTTGTTGGTTTTTTTGTAAAAAAATTTTTTGTTTTTAATTTTATCTTTCAATCTCAATTTGTTATATATTATTTTTTCTAATTTGGTCCTTATTTTTTTTATTTCTAGTTTTTTTTTCTTGACCTTTTTGTACAATTTTTATTTGTTTTTAATTTCATCATTCAATACAAATTTATAATATGTTATTTTTTTTCAATTTGATCCTTATTCTTTTTATTTCTAATTTTTTCCTGTTCTTTTGTAAAAAAATTATTCGTTTTTAATTTCATCATTCAATTCTAATTTATTTTTTTTTTCAATTTCATTAATTTTAACCTCAATTGTAAATTTTTTTTCTATCTTTAAAATACTATTAAGACACCTGAAGATCTTTTTTATGAAAAAAAAAATATTCAACCCCGTAGAGTAGCACGGACCCATGTCTAGTGCCAACTAATGGAGACTCAAAGAGTTCTAAGAGGCCTTGATTCCGTGTAAACAAATCAACCAAATTAAACATTTAATTTATACAAAGAATTAGGACAAATATTAAAATGTGGAACTGAGCTTATTATAACATGAAAAAAAATTATTTTCCTTTGATAAACCAAAGAAAAGAAATGATTTTAAATAAATTACTGGTTGATAAAAGTACAAAATAAGTTACTTAATTCACTATTACTAGTTTCCTTCAATTATTATGTGAATTAAGGAAGTTTTTCCGAGTATTCAGACGACAGTACTGAATCTCTTGACAGCATGATGCATTGATATATTACGATACACAATAAACCAACTGGCAAATATGAGTTTTACAATGTTTTGCCAGCTTTTTGTTGTGCTTTATATTTCCTCCCATTATTATCTAGGTGAGATTGAATCTCTTGAAAGCATGATGCAGATATACTTTTGGGGTAGAATTTTTAACCTATCTATATCTATATTATTGTGAGAGTCAGCTTAAGAAAATATTCTGGTACTATCCCTGCTTTGATACTGATCCCCATGGTTAGAATGGCTGAAAACATTTATGATAATATTTACCAGAGTGTCCCAATTTGGCATATCTACCTGCATATTACGCTGATAGGATACAGAAGTGGGCTTGAGTCAAATGATAATGCTCATTATGAGCCTGGTATCTTTTGCAGTCACTGTCATGGATCCCCCTTGTTTAAACATCTGTCAAATATACAATATGTTCTTGAAGGTAAAAACAAACTTGCAAAATTGTTTCTCATAAGAGAGGACACATTTTTCCGTAGCTATTATTAAATGCTCGCTATGAGTACAGTATAAATGATGTAAGCCTCAAAGTGCACGGTTGCTGTTTTATGTTTAATTTGATGTTGCATGTCTACCCACTGAAATCAGGATTTTAATTGGGGTTGATATATGAGCACAACTACCACAGGAGCCTGCAGTATTTATGTTAAAGTCTATTTTTTGGAGATTTTATTTCTTCTCTTGTGATGAAATAGTGCTATATATTCTTATTTAATTTCTTTCGTGTAATTTGGATTTCCAATTCCTAATTTGCATGGACATGACAGTACTATTCAACAAGTTAAGTTTTTATTCAAAGAAAACATATCGACAACTTTGGAAATGAATTAAGAAGTTTTACATGTATAATCCCAACAGGACTGTAGAATTTTGTTGTTGACGAGGAGTGTGCGATTATATTGCCACTTATTTCATTTGTTTGTTTTTCAATCAGACCTTGTGCTCGAGATGGTGCTGATTATACTGAGAAGAGGGTGTTGCTATGTCAGAATACAGGGGACGATCGTGAGCCGACTTGATGTGCGAACCTTCAGTTAGCTTTTCGTTTTTCTTAATTTCCTCTACAAGATGCACATCCTCTTCAATGTTTAGTACTGTGATTTTCTCACCATGAGGACCTGGAACAATGGCTTCCTGGACTTTAGTGTGCTCATCGAACTCTAAGATCTCAGTTTTCTGAACTGTTTTCTTCTTTTTCTTCTTAATGAAGCAGCAGAGAGCCACTGAGAGGAATGCAAGAAAGAATAGACCACCGAGTGAGACAAAGACAACAATTATAACAGTCGAATGATGTCCTGGTGTTGGTGGTGGAGGTGGAATAACATGAGGGGGTGGAGGAATGTGATGGGGTGGTGGTGGATGAAATGGATGAGTAGGTGGTGGTGTAATCGGATGATGTGGTGGAGGAGGAACTTTTGGAGAGGGGGGAGTAATGTGTGGTGGAGGAAAATTATGGGGCGGGGACACATTTGGAGGGGATGGAGAACTATGAGGTGGCGCAACTTTTGGAGGGGATGGAGGATTATTATGTGGTGGCGGTAGAGGAAAATACGGGAAGTTGTAGTCATAGTTATTAGTGGGAGCCATTTCAATCTGGGAAAGCTTTGGAAGTTGGATAGATTGTGTTATGCTGCTGTTGAGACGTGAAGAATATGGCCTGTTCTCAATGCCTATTTGTACTGCTCACTCTTGAGCAGGGTTTTGAATTGTTTAGTGTTATGCATGCTTCTAAGTTTTGAGTAACTTGACTCTCATGCTAAGTTTTTTTCAAGACTTGTCTTTGATTGCACTAAAAAACACTTCTTGTGTTTTTTTTTCTCTGTTTATTAGAGAGGTTTCCTTTCTACATCTCAATTCTCAGGACAAGGATGTTGATTGGTATGAATTGTTCATAGGCTCCGATAATGACACCATCTTCCATAGTCAAGAGGGTCATTTTATCAATTACCTAACCTGCCTGGCTTCATTTTTTAGCAGTTTTTTTTTCCAGAAAATTTATGTGAAGAGCAGAGAAAATTTAACCTGTTCATGTCCTATCATTTTGAATATCTAAATTAATTGTTTTTATAAAGAATTGGCAGGGTGCATTTTTCCTGTTTTTTTTCTTTCAAAATCAAGTATTAATATTTAGTGAATGTTCAAATCAAGCCTTAGATGTTTTTTGTTTTTTTTTTTTTTTGGAAAGTTTCATCTTTTAAAAATTTATGTTGATTTTTCCAAGAATTTGAAAATTTAATCTTCCTTTCATTTTTCTATATCTTTTTCCATGCTTCTTTCCTCTTCATTTAATTCTTTTTAATCTTTAAAATGCACTTAAAATATAATAATTTCGAATTAATCTTTTATAAAAAATAATCAAACACACTCACTTTTTGTTTTTTAATTCATAATTAACGGGCATATGCCATAGTACTAAAATCAAAATCATCCTGTTAAATTGCAATCTCAATATGATATTTGCATACAAATTGGTTTGCTGCATATATAGGTATGATCATATTCTGACTGGAACGGGATGTTATATCAAACCATGAAGAACAATCCCACCAAGTTTCCTTGATCTCCCGCAACTCGCAAGCATGAACTAAAACAAGAGCAATATATATGTTACATTAAACACTATATTGCTGTTTTCCTAATTTGGAGCTGTTCCCAGACAATGGGAACAACAATTGTAATGTTTGGTACGTAGTGATTGTCATGCTAGTTGATCTCCCCACTGATAGGTTGATCCACTACCTCCTCGGAGGCCATGATCCTGTCATCTTCTAGGGCTGCCCGTAAAGAATGAGCAGAAGTTCTTATTCTGGAACATAAGAATGTGCCTTGAGCATACATATATGCCTCTTCATAGATTAATTAGGAATTTAGGATATATACCTTGCCCAACTCCCTGAAGATTTCCACTGTAAAAATAAATTCCTTTACCTTGTGAGGGAAATCATCTTTGTATGAATTGTCATGAAGAACAACCATTAGAAGGAAGCAAAATTCTCACAAACATGATGGGATCAAAATTCTCTATTTCATCCTTTTATTTTTTTCCCCTTTTGTTTCAAGTAAACAATATCATGACCAAGATTTTTACTACTGAGTGGACAAGATCGTTGTACGTTGGAGACCAAATTTCAGCCCCTTCTCTAAACAGCAAAAAATGTGGGAAAAGAATGAAGAAATAGGTCTCTTCAATCTGTATTTTCTGTGCAATCTAGTACTCTTTCGTCAAAACACCAGGTGGAAACTCTTTATTGCAACATGATAACTAGTATTGATGGAGAGAAAGCTCACCCCAAATATTTAGCTTGAATCTTCTGGCTTCAGAATTCACACAACAGCTGCTTGTAGGCCTGAGGTAGGGGTTAGATCACCTCCTGACAAGTAGTAAATGTACATTTTTTGATCTGCAACAAGGCAAGACAATCAACTAAGAATGCTGTTTTAAGTTCCCTGCCTTTAACTGCTACGGAAAATTAGCAGACAATAACTAAATTAATGGGAGCTTTCTCGGATTGATCCACTGCTTTTATATCTGAGACTGGGTTTTCATTGTGAGAGAATAAAAAATAAATTTCTTGAAAAATTTCAATTGTGTACTTAAATATATAATTTTGATTTTGCTCTTTAAATTGATTTTTTCTTTGTCAATGGAGCTTTTATCAGTAAAAAATATACTGTTAAATTTTTTAATCTTGTATATTTTGATCTTCCCCAACCAGTCTTCGGCAATTTCCTGGATGTTTCGGTATATTTTTTTTATTGATATATTTTTTTTTTATTTTATCTTTTTTTTTTATTTACGTGGGGGCTCAAAAATAGATAACAACAATGCATATATACATATACAAATATTTTACACTGACTATCTTTTATTTTAAATGTTTTCATGCATCCATTTTATCATTTCTATTTTTATAAAAACTTCATTCAAATACAACTAATTCATATAAAATATATAAGGAAAAAAATTCATGAGAAATCAAACTAATCTCTTTGAATTATCATACAACTAGAAAAATATAAAAAGATCAATCACTATTTAAAAAACAAAAGTTAATTCAATTTGTTTAAAAAATTAAAGAGGACATAAATCACTATTTAAATGGAAACAATTAATGAAAAGAAAAAAATAAAAATAAAAGAAATAAGCCAGGTGTTGATGGGGTAGGCCCACAAGCCTAGCCTAAATATAAAATCTCAAGTTTGTGCCTATTTTTTTTTAAAAAAAATATATGCAGGAGTTGACGACGCATCATCCGCTTCTTTTTTTTTTTAATTAGGCTACAATTCGCCTATAGTGACAGGCGGCTTGTCGCCTATTGTACCATTTTTCGATCACCTTTAGTAATTGAAAAGTCAAGGTCCAAGTTTTTGGATCTCAAAAACTCAATTTTGAGGTCATTTTTACCTAATAAACCTCAAAAATACCACAAAAATCTTCATAAACCACCTATCAACTCCAAAACACCCTAAAATAACTCAGAAAATTTAAAATCAACTGAATCCAAAAAATCTAAATGCGCCCTGATTTTTTTTTCCAAGCAAGATGAAGGTTAAAACCATCATTATCCAACTTCTCTCGTTGAATGGAACCATTTGACACCAAATTTGGTTATTTTGGTTGTCTAAATTATGACAATTGATAATTTTCTCTCCCACTATTTTTTAGTGATTTTCTCTTGTCTCTCAAATTTAGAGACCGAAAAATAAATAAAATTTAACTTTTGGATCAAAATTAAAATTGTCATAAATTTAGAATTAACCATGTAATTTTTTCATGTTTTACGTTTCGATCCTCTATTTTTTAGTTTGGGCTTTTTATCACAATCTCAAACTTATTAATATCATCTAATTAGGCCATTAAAGAACTCAATTGAAAGATATAATTTTAGAAAGAAAAAAAAAGGTGCGAGTGAAGGAGCCGGGGAAAACTCAATTAGTATATCGATCAAATAATGTGTTCATATGTGTAAACATATCCCAAAATATAAAAATACAAAAATAATATGCCCACATACCTTCATTTGCACCCATAAAATTGTTAGATGAGTGTGAACCTGTATGATTATGTGACCACCCCACGTGCATGTTCATTCGTGTGCACACAGACCGATAGAGAGAATAGTATTCAAAAGACGTACATATGTCACTGTTTAGTCTAGGAAGGGCGTCGGCCAAACAAACTTTCCGGCGAGCCCTACAAACTCCAAAAGCTTTATTGTATATTATAGATGGATATATGGCGCTACGCATCTCAAGCTAACCGTTATGATTATTCCACAGACCATATATACGCTTTAGTCAACCATATCCTAACAACCTTTTCCTTCACATGGTACCTAGCTTATGCATACACGCACATTAATTACTACTAGTTCATTAATAATCACGACTGATTAACACGCTAATCACTTCTCACTTTAGCCCTGATCACTTATTACCTCGTGATTAAAGCACAAGGGATTGTCCTCATTATCACCAAGAATGTAGGCGTGCAGCTCGAGGTTCGAGGGAGGATGAGGTGGTGGTGGTGATAGAATTAAGAGGTTTGTCGTTGTATGGAACTTGCCAATCTCCATTAGTGTTGCATGGTTGGTGCTGATGATTAGGTTGGAGTGAGCGGATTTGCCGTTTCAAGAACTTGACGTAACGGATTGCTTCATCTAGCATTGAAGCAGTGTCCATTTTTCTCCCCCCGGGAACAAGCCGTTGAAGAATTCTGATCTTTTCACTTATCCTTTCTCGTCTGAGACGTGCTGCCACGCTCTGAGGGTCATCGCTAATCCTAACGTTTTTCCTTTTAGGTTTGTGAATCGTGGCCGGATCTATGTCCACAGGCTGCATCGCCGCAACTCTATACATCATTTCTTTCATTGCTCCTAGTTCTTCTTCTGGCTCATCCTGATCCGCTTCATCTGTGCTGTTTCCTATTTGGTCATGACTAAGAAAAGTTGGGAGTGATACTTGGTTTGGAGCTGGGATTGGTGTTTGTTGTAGTTGGAGAGGGTAGCTAGGGCAAATTGAGACAAAAGGAAGCCGGTCATGATGAAGAATTTGATCTTCCATGGACACATGAAGATTCCAAGTGTGGTTTGTGAATTCAGTTTGATTGATATTCATGATGGAAGGGTGTGACTTGAAGAGTTTTGTCAACAAAAGAGATGGGCAATGCTATCTAATAGCCTCTTGAATTAGTGATTGCTGACTTGTGTAAATGATGGCAATCATAGCTAGTTATCCTCTCCATAAAATAGACAAAGTGAAGGGTTTAGTACGCAAGTGATGATCAACAACTCTCTCTTTGGTGTCTCTCTAGCTTTGGGGGGGGAGCTAGAGAGAGAGAGAGAGATTTGAAGCAGACTTTTTTTACCAAAGGGGATCTATGATGAAACATGTGGAAAATTATGAATTGAAAAGAGGGGAGGTTTGGGCTGGACTTAGAAGAATGATCAAGGTTTGAGATTTTCTCTCTTAGAACCAAGAATTGCACCTAATGAATACTAGAAGCCCAGCTTGCTACATTAAATTCCAACTGAAGTCTTGAAATCTTACTTTAAAATTTGTCTTGCCAACCAACACAAGCACTGAAATCCTAGGCTGCTTCTTAAAGGCTCATTTTGGAGATGACATCTTCTCGATCTTTTGTTTCAATCAATGTAGGAATGAAGCTTGGCTGCTTTTTTGAAAAGTTTCCTCATGATCTTCACATTAGTTTCATCCTTTATAATTAAACACTCATTTAAGATGGTTTCCTGTGTGCGAGTTCATTAATTAGTTCTTGATTAGTTGATGATGATGATAAGTTAATTAAATGTATTCCATGATCTTCAATTAGTTCTCACAATTTAGGAGAGTTCTTATATATGTAAAAACAAGGAACCAAAATCAGGTGGACTAACACAGAGTGCATGCATTAATTGTCTTATATAATATCTGAAAGAGTGCTGTAGAAATTGAATTTGTGTGTGTGTTCTTGATCATAAAGAAGATGTGAGTGTAATTTAGGGCTGGACTCATTATCAGCTTCGTTTGGAGTGAACAAGTTTACCATGATAAGCTTCTAAGCTCAATACTTTTTATGTATTTCAATTATATTTTCATATTATTTCTCCTCTTCTTTGATTTGCATCTCAGCCCTAAATTACAGTACTGTAAATTACTAGGAGTTTCTGGCTAGCTAGCTGCCAAAATAACTTGGCTTGAAAGCCCTTGAATGTTTTTTAGAATTCTCTTTTCATCATTTCCTATGCTTCTAGTTCATGAGGCACACATCATCAGAGGAGAAGATCAGGAAAAAAAAAAAAAAAAAAAAGAGTTCACATACCAGTAAGAATAAAAAAAACATTATTTTTTTTGTTTTTTATTTGATTTTTTTAAGAATTAATATATGAATTTTTTGTAATCTTTTAAGTTTTATTGATACGCTATCATGTTATTAAATCAAAATTGAAGAAAATTATTTTATAAAAATAAATTATAAGTTTTATTATATGTGTACTTCTTGATAATTAATGAAATCAATGAAGACAAGTGAAAAACATATAAAATATGTATAATATAGTGAAGATTAAAAAACAAAAAATCTTCAAATCCATATCCTAAATATAGAATACATAAGAGTATACATAAAAGGATAAGCTAAACATTTTCTAAGGTAATACTTTTATTTATCTCTTATAGTTTATATATAAATGACGTCGTTTCATAAAATAATAATAAAAAAAAAAGGTTTATAAATGTTGTGTAAACTTGCGCATGCACATAAAGCAATCATTCTAGGGTTTCCTTGCGTCTTCTCCCAAGAACTCGCGATATTGTAACTAAAGAGCCTCCACTATTATTACAGTTTTAAATAGTACAGAGACTAACTGTACAATTATGTGTGTTTGTGACTTGGGTTTGAAGGTAGCATGCTTCTAATGATTTGCATAGTCTGCGTATACTTCCTTGTGAACACACTGAAATGAGTGAGTACTGATGAATCTGTTCTGCTGCTCTCAACTGCTAGTAGAAATTACGAAAGAGTACTTGCATGCGAAGTAAAATATTTTTTTATATATTTTTAGGTTCATTGTTTTGAGTGTGATTGTGGTTGCTTTTTAGGGTGCTTTTCACTCGGAAATGCATTAAAATGATTTTTTTTTTATTTTTAAAAAATTATTTTTGATATCAGCGCATCAAAATGATTAGAAAACACTAAACAATATTAATTTAAAGCAAAGAAAAAAAAATTTAATTTTTTTCAAAAACGCTTTTGAAGTACAAAAACAAATAATTATAAATTATTTAATATCTACAAGTTTTTATTAACAAAAAAAAAAATTTTCACTACATTTTAAATAGTTAGCTACAAGTTTTTATTAATTCAAGGTCATCATCAAAGAAACTTGAACTAGCTAGCCAAAGTCAAGTTATAATTAATTAGATCCATCTAATAATCTTTACAATTTTCAACTAGTAATTAACTCATCAATTAGCATTAGTATTTTAATTCTTTCAAGAGATATTAAGTTTAAACTGTTTTAGTCGTGGTAATAATAAATTAGTTATCTAACAAGATGATCCATGAGCCAATTAATTGCCAAGTTCAGACAAGAGTACAGCTAATTGCAAGAACAAGGGTAAGCCTAGAAGATGGTCCAATATTATGTACAGAATAGCGAGTAGCTAGTGGCTCTCTCTACTTTATCAGTTGTTGGTATTTAAGGAAGAACATGTTACGAGAAGGATTGATCAGATCTCGCACCCATTTATATTCTTTCTACATCACACAAAAGAGAAAGGAAAAAAAGAAAAGAAAAGGGGTCATGAAATTCAATGCCACTCCATGGATCCTCATATTCTGGGCTAGCTTTACAGCGACTTGCTTACACAAGGATAAATAAGTTTCCCATTTGGGAAAACGAGAGGGAAAAGTGAACGTCCCTCTTGTTGGGTCTTGAAATCATACTTTTAAAGCTTCTGGGAAGAAGCACAATGTTGGCATTATATATATATATATATATATATATATATATAATTAGAGAATAATATAAATTATATCTTAGAATCTCATCTAATAGATTAAGCTTTTAAATTGAATTGATTATTTGATATAATTTCAAAGTCTTATTAATTAAGTAGTTACGAGTTTGAATTTCACTACGCTTATTATAGGTTAAGCTTTTAAGTTGAATTGATTATTTGATATAATTTCAAAGTCTTATAATTAACTAAGTAGTTACGAGTTTGAATTTCACCACGCTTATTTTATTTGATAAAAATTAAGCACAAAGTAATATAGACTTATGTAAATTTCAAACTCAAATGGTATATTAAAAAATAAAATAAATCATATTTTAGAGTCTCACCTAATAATTTAAGTTTTTATGTTGAATTGGTTATTTAACATATACACACAAATTGTTTAATTAACTTATAAGGAAGATTACATTAGTTTAATTTGCCAAATAATTTATAGTAAAGGATTCGTTTATTTTGCATAAAACATTTTACAAAAAATATAATTTTTTTATTTTTTTATGTTTATTTTCTATAAAATATTTTACAATTAATATTTAAACTTAGTTTACTTATTAAGAAAATATTATATAACTATTTCAATCATCACAATTATAACCTTATTATCATTACTTTTTTCTCTATCATCGCTATCATTTCGTTAATGGCATTTTCGTCGCCACCACCATCACTACTTTACAATCATTATCTCCTCCATAACCACTACTTCTCCATAACAACTACCATCACCTCTATAATCACCACTGCTTCACCTTCATCTTAACCATCATAACTACTCTATCATTATACTACTTCATCACTATAACCACTGCTGCACAACTATAAAACATCGTCATCATTATTTTATTATCATTGTATTTTTTAAATTATTACTTGTCAAAATGTAAAAAAATAAATTATATAAGATGTTCTCCGAAACAAATGTTTTTTTATATTTTTTTCATTCATAATATATTTTACACAAAAACGAACGCACACTATAAGGTACGCACAAGTATACATTAATACTTCATTTAGGATGTAATACTCTTAGAAAGAGATGTTTAGACTCTAAATTTGAGTGAAATAGGATCTCTCACTTATTTAATGTGAAGAAATAAAATAAAAAAAAAAAGTCTTAAAGTGAAATTAAATTTCCCGATAGCTTTGGTTCTACTCCAAGAGTCCAGTGAAGTTCGTAACACTACATTTTGTCCATTAGCTAAAAGTATTAAGCTAAATGATTTCTCAAGTAACTAGGAGTAGGCATACCACATATATCAAGGATTCGATAACAATTATCCAGTCTCAAGCCTCTTTATATTAAACCCAAAAAAGAAAACAATTAGAATTTTTAATAAATACAGATTGCTCAAGATCTTGTTTTCTGGTTTCTTTGTTTCTGTTGTAACGGATCGGTTTTTTTTTTTTTATCTCTCTGTTTCTCTAAGTTTTTTTTATTTGTTATGTCCTGTATTTTGTTTCGGTTATTAATTTTATAATTTTTTCAATATAATATCCTTGATGATTATGAAAAAAAAATTGCTCAGGACGCTTTTTAAACACAATGGCTCTTTTAAATTCAAAGATAAAGTGATCACTTTACTTTAGTAGGAACTTAGCATGCTTTTTTTCATCAATCTAGTAGTTTAGATTCTCTAGGCAATTGAATGGGGTGATCCAATTCATGTAATTCTTAACCTAGACAAGCTCAACGTATATCCTCCATGATTAAATAGAGAAATGGGGAAGTGATGACGAGCTAGCTAGGCATTTCAGCAATGTTGTACTATATGGTTGCTGGCACTTTTGGCCATGTAACATCTCTAATTAAAGAGAGAGGGCACAAAGATAGAACAAACACTAATGTACCGCTTCGTATCAAACCCTATGAGAAAGCCATTGTAACCTCGCACATGCATTAAGATGGAGATTTTAAAGCTTGGCATATGGGACCATTTCTATAGTGTTGCTGATGCTGATGAGAGCAGCTTTCGTTGCCCTAAAATTGTTGTGTTTCAAGTGGGAAAACTGCTAGTGAAACGCATTGAATGGTCATGGAAGCAACAAAAGCTTTTGGGGCAAGAATTCTTTTTTTTCTCCCCTCACATTTGTGTCAATATTTTTTGAAAATATATAGAGTAGTCATACGGATATGTTGTTACCATATGTATGATATGTTTGGTAGGTTGTATATTGCTTTCTGTTCTTGTTCTTTAATTTCCTTGTAGTACTTTGTTTTCTTTAAATTTTCTTTTAGATTTGATGAGTGAATTATTTGTTGTTGGACTACATATATAAATTGAATAGAGATTTTCTACCTTTAATCTCTCTCAAAATTAAGTGGAATCTCGTTTCACTACAACATTTAACAGTTTTACTAACGGAATTTTTCCGTCGGTATAAGACACATATTCCGTCAGTAATTAATTTACCAACGAAACCACCGATAAAAATACTCCATCGATGAATCTTTCATCGGTAATTTTTTGTCCGTTGGTAATAAAAAAATATTATTACCGACGGATTTACTGACGGAACAGACGCGTAAAAAAAAACAATTACCCGCTTCATTTCGTCGGTATATCCCTCGGTAATAAAATTTTTTTATTACCAATGGATTTACTGAGGGATATACCGACGGAAATTCCATCGGTAATTATTTAAAAACATTTTAAAAAAATTCATCATTTTCTCGGTATTTCTGTCGGTATATCCCTTTTTTTTTGCTTTGTTTTAATTTTTTTCTCACTATAATTCCCTCGGTATATACCGAGAGAATATTTTCGTCAGTAAAATCTCTCGAAAATTTACTGACGGAAATATTTCCTCGATATTTCCGTTTGTATTTATCGATTTTCTGCTAGTGTTTTAAGTTAAAATATCAAATACTAATTTGTATCATATAACTTAGCTAGGATCCATCATTTTCTCATTTTTTTCATTGAATTATGTATGAGATAAGCATCCCTTTTTTTTTATGTAAAATTATTCACGCAAGTTATGAAGGTCATACAAGTTGTAGACATGACATAAGGCACTCCTCTACTTGGGAGAGCTGGTTCAGCGAAAGATAGCAGATGACATGATGGTTGATGAGTTATTGGAACTTGTAATTAAAGCTTCACAAAAGTTCTAATAAGTCATGTGTTGAAACTATAAAATAATATCAAATTGATAAAGAAACATATATAGTTCAACAATGCCATATTTTCATTTATGTTATAATTACGTTTTTTATATATAGATTAAGAGTTCTTTGGGGTGAGTTGGAAGATTGTTAAGAACAGTGACTAGCTTTGAGCCTTTCGCTTATGATCCGTTGAAAACAAACAGCCTCTTTTATACAGAGGAGACATTAATGGAGTCCGCCAAACCCTAACAAATAAAAACAGTGCTAAAACCCTAGTTGTGGCACCGAGACCTTGCAAGAAGAGAGATCCTCATGGAAAACCTCTATCTACCTAGATAATGTGCCCTTTTGGTCTGATATATAATAGTGTTAGCACAGAAACTATATATTTACAGCTTGGATTAGTACTCTTTTATCTTTTTGGTGAGAAATAATACGGATTAGGGCTTTCTATAATAACAACTGATGTGCCAAGCCTGAATTAGATCCTTTAGAGCTGTAACTGGCTAACTGCTGCAAGCATCAAGTTCTATCAAACTTTCTAGGACCAACAAAACAAATTCATGTCTAAGTTTTTCTTTCACGTACGGAAGCCTATTTATCAAATTAATATCATCTTTACCTCAAGGTTTAGATCTATAAAACTAAAAAAATGAAGTATATTTTTTTAACAATAGAAAGAATTCTTTTAAGGCCAAAAACTTGCTATTCTAGAAAATCAAGGATTTGTTTTTATATAATAATAATCGATTGATTTATTAATGAAACAACTATTCAGATAATAATCAAGAAAAACATAAAAAATTTATAAAAAAATTAAAAGAAAAAAAATTAGAAACAAGTCCCAATTGCAATATATCATTAACATCAGAATCCGAACTTCATTATTCTTTATATGTTTTCTGCTTATATTTATTCAGAGATGAATACTTTCAGTATTAAAGATGAATTTAATTAGTTATTGTATATGAAAAATCAAGGATTTTAAAACAAGTTCTGTTAATAATATAATTGTGTTTCACCTGTAAAAACTTTTCACTTGTTTTAGGAAATAAGATATTTTCCTTTTAGAATAAATTGTTGAAAAAAAATATATCATTTGTATACACTATGATAAAAGGGTTTCGAGCACTTCAATATAATATCATAGGTCAGACTTCCACTAAAAAGCAAGATATATAAATATTATAATATTATAGAGAAAATTGCATGTGATCTCCTCACCTCAGTTCAATGATTCTCATAAAATGATTCTCAAACGAGTTCCAACATCTCCATGGAAAGGTTTTGGATTTGAGCTGCAGGAAATGAGAATAACGTATGGTACTCAAAAATTACAAAAAGATCAGCCTCTACTTTGACTGTGAATTTTAACTGTGGAGTGATAATTTTTGTCTTGAGTTTGTTGGATGGCTTAATGATCCGAAAAAGATATTTAAGAAAATTACAGGGTTATTTTTTTTAAAAAAATCAAATTATAATATCAAAAAAAAAATTAAACTAAAAAAAAATATCAATCATTATTAATTTTTCAAACTCGTGACCCGCGTCATCATACGTACCACAAACATTATACATGAAAAACTATGAAGTTTAATCTTTAAAAAGTAAAACCTTTATCGACACACGTTGCACCACTAGAAAGAAAACTTTGTTGACTAGAAAAATTAATAAGAGCTAATTCGAGGAGGAGGAGAATGAGCTCTTGGTAAGGTTTAACGTTGCATGCTAAGAAAAAAAAAAGATTCACCAACAATAAATCACCCCATCTTGGTCATCATGTGTTGCACCATTATAAAGAGAAATGATGGCTCATCCAACAACATGGAAAAGGAGCAATCTTGGTTATTGGGAGGCATCACACGTGCCAACCAAAATATACAGATGTTTCTCACATGCCCGCAAGTATACCACAAGTGTCAACAACTTTTTTATATTAAAAAAATAATTTAGCAAACTTAAAAGAGAAAAGTGTCGATCTTGGAATTCACAAAGAAACCTATATGAAAAGACCAAAATATCTCTCTATGTTTTAATTTTTTTATTTTAAGGTTAAAGTTATTATTTTATTATATTTTAAAATAAAATAATCATAATAGCACTTTTAGCTAGCTTTAAATTTTACAATATAAAAAGAGTAATTGGATTATTTTAGTGCACTCAAAGATAATTATACCCCCATGGAAATCTTAAATAATTAATGCTTCATCTAAAAAAAACTAAAATATCCTCGCCAAGTTTTTTGGCCTACAGCTTTAGCTTTATATATATATATCTGCAGCAGCCCAAGCCCAGTGATTCACCAGACAAGACCATATTAAAAGGTCCAACAATAATTGTCTGTTTTATGTCCAGACAGGACCCAAGTGGCAGTTCTTCTTCAGCTCTCACCGAAAACCCCCAACGTTAAACCCTACTAAGAGCTCATTCTCCCTTCAAACCTCTCTTCACCCAGCCAGCCAGCCCGCCCCCGTGCATTCTTTCTTTCTCTGCTAAAAAAAATCAATCTTTTCTGGGTTTCTGTTATTTTGCACTGAAAATTAATTAATATCAGCAATAACCATGAAAAACAAGAATCCAAGGAAGATGGGAGGCCCCCCAGGAAAAAACAAGAGGGGCAGCAGCAAATTCTCTATGAATAGAGATCCCTTTTTCAGCAACAGCAAAAGACGCAAGAAGGATGAAGATGAGGTTATCGAATCCGAGGAGGAGGAGTTGGACGGAGGAATGCTTAATGGTGGAGGAGAATCAGGGGAGGAGGAGGAGGAGGAGGAGGAATTAGAACCGGAGGAGACGGCGGAAGAGAAGAGGCAGCGGATTGCGAAAGTGTTGGTGGAGAATCTTAGAAAGAGAGAGAAGGAGCTTGAGGATGAGGAGGATGAAGAGGGGGAGAGAGTGTTTGAGAAGGAAGGTGAGAGGGATTCTTTTGTGGCTAAAAAATTGATGCAGCAACAGCTTGAGGATAGTGGTCGTTTGAGGAGAGCCATTGCTTCTAGGTAGAATTTTTTTCTTTTGTATATGCAGTTTTTCATTTGCAATTTATGAATTTTAAGAATTAAACAATTCTGGGTTTTTTATTTACTATACTATTTCTATGTTATTATTTGTATCGTTTGTTTTGATTTTGCGGCCAAATGGAATCCTCGAGCCAGTTTTCAAGCAGCCACACATTTTTTTGGTATTTGAAAAGAGTTATCTTGTAGCATTTCGATGATCTGTTTCTTAATTTGCAAATTTTTTAACTTTGCACAAACCTCTCCAACTGTATACTTTTTCTATTATTGATTGATTGTTTTACTTAACTTGCTAAAGCTTAATTGGGATTTTTCTAGAGTGCTACTTAGATGATGTGGGCTAATCAAATTTAGTGGTTGCGTTGAGAGTTTTTTTGAAAGCCAATGTACACTTTTTTTCTGTTAATGTCTTAAAGCAGGGGACTTTAAAAGACATCTTTATATGTATTATTTATTGTGATGGCATGCATGTGTTTTTTGTTTAGAATGCTTACATTCATGAGTACCTAGGGTTCAAAAGCCAGAGAGTGTCGATGGATTTGAGATCCTAGTGAAGCATCGGCAATCTGTTACTGCTATATGCCTTTCTGATGATGACTCAAAGGGCTTTTCTGCTTCCAAAGATGGCACGATTTTGCATTGGGATGTAGACAGTGGAAAAGCTGAAAGATACCAATGGCCTAATGAGGAAATACTAAGATCCCATGGGTCCAAGAATCCAGAAGGACGAGCAACTAAGCATAGCAGGAATGTTTTGGCGTTGTCTGTTAGCACTGATGGTCGGTATTTGGCAAGTGGAGGCTTGGATCGACATGTTCATTTGTGGGACACCCGTACACGAGAACATATTCAGGTAGATATAAATTTTTTTTTCTCTTTCTTATTAGATGCCATTCTTACAGAAAAATGAAAGGGCATTTCGGCTGTGTGCTATATTAGCAAGATTTAAGAAATTTATATCACTAGCATATTGAGTCATTTCCGATCAAATTTTGTGTTTGCCAAAGCAGTCTTGTATATCTCCAAACTCATCACGCCACCACTCTTTTGAAGTCTAGGGACCGTAATGGCAACTTATAAACCATTTTCCATTGTGCCTTGAATGTTTACCTCTTTTTACTAATTCAACTACCACAACAGTATTGTTTTGTTATCTACGTGACCACCTCTTGGCAATGTACTAATCATTTTGTTTTCATGTTGAATTCTATAAACTGATTGTTTAGCACGAAACAATTGGTCAGTTATCCATACTTCTTCAAGGAAAATGTACCCAACACATCATTGTTCCATTCCATGGAATCACACAATTCTAAATCTATTGTTAGGCATCAGAATATCACCAGCAAAGTAAAGCATTAAATGAACAGTATAAACTAATTATTGTTGATACTGCTTGTGTCGGTGTTTATTTAACCATACTTCATTTGCGTATTCTCTAGTTCTATGAAAAACATTACAGATTAAAATATTTTCAACCAGACATCTCGAGCTCTTAAATATTATCAAGTGAATGATCATGGCCCGTTGGTTTTTTTTTCTTTCAGCCTTCTGTATGATTTTTACTGTAGTAAGCTAAAGAACATGAAATATGCGGACCATAAATCAAATGGCAGTACTTGAATGAATTTTGCATATACCTGTTAAGCAGTTCATCATTTAATTTTGGTAGAAGAATGAATAATTTAATACTTGATATGAGATAGAATTTAATCAATATTCTTACCTTTGGTAGTGTAGGAGCATTGTCACTTTGGAAACAAAAAAATGTTAAATCCCACTTCTTCTCAATCTGAGAAAAAGTTCACCCGCAAACACCCCAAAAATCATCCATCTTGAGGAACATCAAGAAAATGTTTCGTTCAGATAAATCTTCAAAGCCATATACATATGCATGCATGCATGATTGACTTTGATTAGATATGCACCATGGAGTGGATTTTGATTTCATAAAAGCATCTCTTTTCACCTGTGTGCTTATCTTCTGAATGCATTATAAATTGCTGAGCTTTCTGCTGTCTCTCACTTGCTATTTTCTGTTATTATGTATTTTACAGGCCTTCCCAGGTCATAAAGGTCCTGTCTCATGTTTGACTTTTAGGCAAGGGAGTTCAGAACTTTTTTCTGGTTCATTTGATCGATCAATCAAGATATGGAATGTAGAAGATAGAGCTTACATGAACACATTGTTTGGTCACCAAAGTGAAGTGTTAGCAATCGATTGTTTGTGGCAAGAACGAGTGCTGGCTGTTGGGCGTGATCGGAGCATGCAATTGTTTAAGGTATATAAAATAATGTTTTGACATTCACTTGACCCGTATTAAAGAAGGCTTTACTAGTTGCACAAAGCTAAGTTTATGTCTGAAAATTAATTTGCAAGGACTCTTTCTTTTGAAGTTATGGCACACCTATTCAAATTCTCCAATTTCATTTTACTAAATTTATGAGATGGCATGAATTTTTGTATATGCTCTTGTTTCATGTATTTTTTCAATTGTACTTCCCTTTTTCATTTTCTGTGAATAGGTCCATGATGAGTCAAGGCTGATATTTCGTTCTTCGACATCATCTTTGGAGTGTTGCTGTTTTATTGACAACAGCGAATTTCTATCTGGATCAGATGATGGAAATATTGCACTTTGGGGCGTACAAAAGAAGAAGCCTGTGTACATTGTTAAGAATGCTCATGCTTTGTCGACTGATGTCAATAATGGTGAACTGAAGGATAGAAGAAGAAATTACAATGGTCATATTGGTAAATAAATGAAACTCCTAGCTGTCCTTTTGCTGTTTCTTTGGGGAAAATAGAATATGAATGTCGATTTGAAATATTATTTGGTGTCACTACCTGATTTCTTAGGTTGCATTGTGTTTGGTGGATGAACACCTAACCTGTGCTAATTAAATCTTGCTGTTTGTCTATCTGCTTAGAATTTTCAGATTGATTTGTCCTCTACTGACCTGGAAACTATTGTTGTTATGCAGCATCTTCCTGGGTAAGTTCAGTTGGTGTATGTAGAGGCAGTGACCTTGCTGCCTCTGGAGCTGGGAATGGCTCTGTCCACTTATGGGCTATTGAAGGTGCTGGCAAAGGCATTCGGCCCTTGTATGATCTTCCATTGGTGAGTGTGCCCTGCACTATGCAACTGAATAACATCTTTGATTACTCTTTGGTTATGTTAGTAATGAGATGGAAATACGCTGAATTAACTGAGATAAATGTTAGTAATCATCTCTCATGATTAGAACTGCTGTTTAGCTTGTGATTGGAAGAGATTGATAAAGATACTAAAAGATTTATGCCTCGTTTTTTAATGTTTATCAAATGGACTTATTGGATTTGTATTTGTTCACCTTCTACCCGCCAGCATTGCTTTCCCCTTTTTCTGTTCTCTGCTCTCCTCTCCTCTCCAGTTACAAATGTACTGTGCAATTCATTGCTTACCAACCTATTGTGTAATGCAGATTGGATTTGTAAATTCTCTGGCTTTTGCAAAATCTGGAAAATTCCTTGTCGCTGGGGTTGGACAGGTAATTTGTTTGCATTCGGAGAAGGAAAATAGACTAAAGATCGTTTTTTTTTTTAGAATTTTTTTTTTACCATGTTTATGATGTTTGATTATACAATCTTGTAACGTTTCAAGTTACTTTTGCTTCAGGAACCTCGCCTAGGAAGATGGGGACACAATTCTGCCGCTCGAAACGGAGTTGCAATTCAGCGGTTGAAGCTTTTGTAGGGTAGAAAAAGGATTTGATCCATTTCCGTAATGATTATTTGAGAAAGTGAATGAATATTCCGGTTCTTGTAACTCAATTTTGTTCAAATTTAATGGTTCATACCCTGCAAGTGAATTCTCTCCTTTAAATTTTCTCGGATGATATTTTCATTTTGAAGGAAATGAGGCAATACGAGCAATGATTTTGCAAACAATTGTTATATACAATACCTGTTTGAAGTGCTTCTGTTAAATAGCTTGAATTTATTTTGCAGAAATAACTTGTCTGAAAAATATTCTGATAAGAAAAGAAATTTCCAAGAAATTGAGTTAGTTTTCAGTAGTTTTCTACGTAGATAACAATAAAAAGAAAATTATTTTCTGATTTTTGGCGTTGAAAAAGGTCCATCCTTGTTGTAATTAATGGTGCTTCTCAAGGTTCCCTGCCTGGCTTATTAATGGGAGTTGTTTTTCCTAGTTTTGAGCTCATTTTCCTTTGGTTATAATCAACTACTCCATTGTCTCCTCGGTGCGTGGTCTTTTTCAAACTCTTCATTGATTTGCTTGTAGAATTTTGTTTTTCAAAAAAAAAAAAATCCTTGTGATACAAGAAGAGGAAATATTTAATTATTAATAATTCCCATGATTCATACTCTTAATCGAACAAAATGGAAAAATATTCTACAGAAGAATTTCCTTTTTTTTTCTCTAACTTTACCTTACTAATTTATACTGCATTAAACCAGTGTAATTAGCATTTCGATTTTTATATCTCACTAATTTATACTTACGGCAGGGGATTAGCAAAATTCAAGTGATCAATGAACTTGTGCAGGGAAGTGAGATCGCAAAATTTGGGTCCCTCCTTCATTAATCCACGGTAATTAAAGAAAAAAAAAGGTAAAATTATATACACACTTCATGTCAAGAAATATGGTAAAATTTTCAGATGAAGGAAAACTATTTATATCAAGAAGTACGGGATACTGATTTGCGTAACTTCACAAATACATTTTCGTTCTTGAAAAAGAACAAAAGCAAAAACACCATACTGGTCCAATCCACTTCATTCTTAGGGTTTCTCTTTGGTTTAATACACTGTTATAAATATTTTTATAGAAAATAACACTCTAAGGCTCCATTTATAAATGCATTGTTTAAAATACCCTCTTGAATTTAATTTTTTGTTTCCTCGTCTGTTCTAGGCTTCGCTACCTTGATACGGGGCCATTGACTGCTAACTTTTCAATAGAAATCTGTCTTAAATTAGATTTGTGGGGCATGCTTTCAAATTATTAATTTTTTTTTTATTACATGAATCTCTAGCCAAAAACAAAGAATAAAGATTTTGCAGGAACGAAAAAAAAAAACCAAAACCGGTCAGTTTTCAGAATTCCTAGTAGAGGTTTTTAAGATTTGCTCTTTCCCGACGTGTGTTATGCAGATTACGAAATGAACCTTAATCGAAATATGGAATCCCGATCAAAACTGCAAACCTTTTTTCAGGAAAAACGATGCGGAGCGAATTCTGAATGTGCAGTAGTAATATGGATGTAAGGAAGAGGTAAGGCACACAAATAAATAGCAACAAGAACTTGATGTCATTGCTGTGAAGCCAAACTTGACAAGGTGAAGTGTCAAAACACAGTGCAGATGATGAGCATGCTAAAAGCCAAGATTTTAGGACAATTTGCTATGAATAAAAAAGCTCATGCAATTCCTGTCAGGTAACAACAGTGCACCGTACTCAGATAACGGCATAAAATGCCCTGGATCAGGTGGCATCTTAGAATCTGCAGTTAAATCCACATGGTAAACTTCCATGTATGAGGCATTTTAAAATTCCAAACAGAAAGATATTCTGCATGTAAGAGTTAAAGGTTTAGCTAACCTTGATTTCAACTAGTAGTAAAAAACAGGTTAAGAAGAATATTTCATTCTAGAAGCTGCCTTACCATAGTAGAATCATACGCACAAAATAAACAGCTTGCTATATGACAGCAAAAAATGAATAGAAAACATCAGCTGTTCTTTCATTTGTCCTTCTGAAATTTCTCCACATATGCCTGCAACAAGATCAGTGAATAAATAAATACAATAACAAAATCACGAAGACAGTCTGCAAAAAATATAGTAAAATGAAACAGCTTTTTGCCCCACCAGCATCATAAATTTGCACCACGAGGTCTGAGAAGCACTAGGAGAATTCAGGTAAGAAAAGAGCTCTGATTTTGTAATCAAATTCACATCCCTTTCAAAATCAAATACAACGCGAATAAGCACACCAGCACTCACCTGTACAAGTTTGGTCAGCTTTGGTTTTGAAACCAACAGGTATTGTTCAATTTTTTCTTGCGTTGTAGGAATACTTGCACTCTGCATAGTTCCAGTAACTTTGTCAACCACTTTCTTAACTATGTTCTTGTAAGCGTCTTTGCTCATTTGACCTTCCTTCCATGCAGGTTTCAGTAGATCCTTAACGAACTCCACCAGCGCAAACTTAAATGCACGACTTCCCTTTGCATCCTTATTTTTCTTGCTCTCATCAGCTTTGCCATCACCATCACTGTTCTCCAAGGGACCATTCTCTTGTGCACCCTTATCCTGCTCTTGTACTTTATTGCTTTCCTCAGACCCCACTCCATTGTTTTCCTTGTTAACTTCAGAACTCACACCTGGACCCGGCTGATTTAACTGGGAGCTCTTATCAATGAACTCTTGCTCAGAGTGAAACTTGTTAAAATCACCACCAATCAGTCCAGCAGAAAGGGATGACGGGGACAAGTTTTTGGATAGTAATTCTAGTTTCTGATCTGGAGGATTAGTATTGACATGATGCTTCCCAGGCTCCACGCTGTCACATATAGGATCATATTGCTTCCGGGGCTGAATGGTCACCATAGAATCTGGTTTGACAGTGCCCTCTGAGTTGGCAAAGGTGTCATTATGCGAATTACGAGCAGCATAAAGTTGCGGAAGCTGCTGTCCATTCGCAAGGAACTGGGCCAGAGAGACAGAAAGGCTGGTAAGCTGAGTCAAATGTTCATTACTAGCCATGTTTTGAGCCATTGGAATTCCCAAATTCACAAGTGGTGCATTTACATTCCCAATATCGGGAATGTTGATCATTTTTCTGTCCTGAACCAGTGTCTGATTTTGAGGAGCCGTCATTGTCCCTCCTCTTGGAGGGTTGGTCAAGATTGCTTCTTGAATATGTCCAACAGCATTCAAGTTTGGAATAGGTGAAGCAATTGAACTCAGGCCATTTTTATTGAAGCTTTGTGTTGCGAGAGCATTCGTAGAAATGTCAATGTAAGAACCGGCAGTTTTTCCAGTCACACCATCATCATGTGGCAAAGCACTACCACCAATCTCCTTTAAATTGTATCCCTGTTGAATGGAAGATGTTTCATTTGAAATTGGTGGCATGATTGCAGCGGTATCACGTGCCCGGCCTGAACCATCCTGAAGTTCACAGCTGGATAAAGAAGCATGCTCTCCTTTGTTGATATGGTTGGAAGGTTGCAGTCTGTAGTTCCAATCAGGAGACATTTCCATATCACCAAGCCAATTCTCAGGAGCTCTCTGTTCAGATACGTTAGAGTTATCACCAGCATTTTCTGTCTTCAATGGGAGGGCTTCCTTTTTGTCGATCTCAACCACTTCATTAGTTGGAGGATTATTGTGTGTCTTGTTCTCGACCAAATTATGGCCCCATCCATCCTCCATACACCGTACAGAGAGCCTCAGTTCAGGTGCATCCAATTTTTCATTTTTATTTTCACTCAATTTTGCTGCATCTGAAGTATGACTCTCACTCCATTTTGGATCATTCCATGATTTTTCCACATCATCTGAGTTTTGGCTTGGTGGCCACCTACCATCTCGTGATCTTTTGTCAGGACTTGGTGTCTGATCATTATGAGAAAACCTGCAATATTTTCCATTCCGGCAATTACCTGCAGCAAAAAATTTGCAGGGAATATCAGCTGCTCTGCGGGTTTCACGCTCAGCACGTCTCTCTGGAGATGCATATCTATGCCTTCGGTCATTATCTCTTTCTCTAATACCATCATTTGTGGACCCCCTACTAGATGGATCAGAAGCACCATGATGAGCATACCTGCAGGATTCACCCCTTCTACAGCTTCCTTTTAGAAACTCATTACAGCAATCAGCAGATCTTCCACTCCCCATTGGGTACTGCTTAGAATCATGGGAGATAGGATATTTTGAAGCTGAAGCTTTCCTGGGTCTTCTTTCCCAGTCATCCTCACACGTCTGAGTATCTTGGTGAAGAAACGGGCAATGACTGCCTCTCCTGCATCTCCCAGCAACAAAATCCTTACATAATTGAGCTGATACACTTGATATGCTTCTAGTTCTTTCATGCGCTCCTGATTCTCGCCCAAAGCCATGGACTGGGCTCCGGCTCCGGCTCCGGCTCTGGCTCCTGCTTTTGCAAACAAATCAGGGACAGGACAAGACAAACAATGCCAACCAGCTTAATCAACTTTGACAGTAAAAAACCAAGGAGACCAATAGAAATGTTGTGTGCAGAGTTGATTGAGGTAAAGCAGTTTCTAACAGGTAACGAACTCGTTACATATTGTGAAGAGCACCTGGTACATGAAAAGCATGAAACAGAAACACCAAAACACATAAACTAACAAGAAAATTTGCAGTAACTAGAAGAAATCCAAATTTTCAAGCAGCCAGTATAGCATTGCATGTCCAGTAAAAGAGTCTACAGAACTTAAAGTATGTGATTCTTGACTCTTTCGTGATATAGAAGTTATTTGAAGACTATCATTACTATTGCATAATATGCAGGTTCCATTGCGGCTAGGCACCAGATAGATATAGCAAGAGTTGACTGAAAAACAGGACAATGACAAGAATGCAAATAGCTGTATCAGAAAGGGTGCTGAGCAGATAATCAAACCTTCTTGTTCTTTTATATTCATTCTTGGGAGAGTTTCGAAAACTTTTCTGTCTCCATTCATCGAGACCAGGAGACATTCTAGTTCCATAACTCTCATCTTCATAAGTGGCTTTCAAAGTTCTGCTACGGTCTTCATCAATATTATCATCCCTGCGAGAGCTTCTTCTTCCAGGCAACGGTTCCATTGCTGACCACTTGGAGCGAGTGCCACCAGCAGCTTCAGGTGGGAGCCAATCACGTCGTGATTCTTTGTCACGAAAAGATATTCCTGCTTTCCCAGGCCAAGTATTGTCTTCCACATCTTCAAATGACATTCGAGGCCCTTCTTTCAAATCCCATTTTGAACTGCGTTTTCGGCCACTCCCACTCATTCTGACAGAAGTAGCACCACCTTCTTTCATTCAACTGGAGTATCTGGGAGCAGGGAAAACCACAGGTCCATAAATCTTGATGATATTGAATATATCCTTGTCTATTTACTTTCTCTTCTTTTTTTTTCTCAAGTTGCATGAAAATATCCAATCACTAGCAGGATCCATATTTCAAATTGTAGATGTAGCTAACAAAAACTAATAATATCATGCTATAAAAGTTAACAACCTGACCAATGAACAGAGAAGGAGCATATTAATTTAAACAGGATTCATGTTTTATATAATTGAGATGTGGCTAACATATTGAATAATTCCATGCTATCGAAACATTAATAGAATAGATATAGTCGTAAAAAGCAAATAGAATAGCTATAGTCGTAAAAAGCACATAGCTTAACCCTCATCCCCTGCCCTTCTTTTTAAATACACAAAATCAGAGGAGAATGCAATAATTGACCTCACTTCCAGCAAGTAAAATTAAACAAATCTCACATAACTTAACCAAAAGCAGATAGGAAGCTCATCAGTAAATAAAAAGGAGAGGAATATGACAACTCCTTAATCCATATCTTATTGATTCAGCAAACTACAAGAACTTAAAAGAGAAAACAACGATGATGATGATGATGATGATGATGATGATGATGATAAAAAAAAAAACAAACAAACCAACCTCCCATATCTTATCTGATCTCTAAAATCATATTATTAGCTTCAAAATTCAAATTTCCTAATTACTTAGTGGATCCCAAACATATTCCAATAACTCCCAAAACATTCGATCATAACATACCCTAGTTCCCTAATTCAATTGAGATCAACATTTCTATTGAATAGTTTGCTAGTTTGATTGAAACCTGGTTTTATTAAGTTCAAGTGAAAAATCTATTGGATTTTTTTTTGTTTTTGGACTAACTGGACAAACTAAACGCTCCTCAAAAATAAAAGAAAAATAACATAAACTAAACACCCCACAGATAAAAGAAAAGGAATATAAAGCGAGTGAATCCTAACAAGATTTTCCATTTCACATGCAGGTTCAAAAATCAATACTCCCAACACGTCAAGAAAGTAGTCTCAATCAAATATATTTCCTTTTGAACCCAAACACAAACAAATTACAAGAATATTATAAACAGAGCAAAAAAAGAAGAGTGGGTGGCATTAATAAAATAGCAAACCCACCCATTACACACATAAATAAACAACGAAAGAAGTTCCTTTAATTAATGCCACTCAACATTCTATACAGCTTCCACTAATTCATATACATCCACAGAGTTAGAACAATCTAACCAACAGCATTGAAAATCATTTAAGAATTTGCTAAAAAACAGTCACTACCTTGCTCAAATAAGAATGGGATCAAGCAACATGTGCACTATTTTATTTTTTTGGAGGGGAGTTGAGTTTGTTTGGGCCTTAGCATGCAGGTTTGAAATGGGTGCTCACCCCTGCATTTGCAAACATAAGATGGACTCCACTTGAATGCAACCAGGCCATATCCCATGAAGGAGAGGATATGCATCCCAAATTACATCCCACAGGATTTTGATAGGATAGATATTTCTTACTGTCAAAACATCATCCTTTCGATTTGTCATTTGTTCAAAGATTGGCTAAATCTCATAAGTGATATAGACAACTATGATCGCGCAATTTTAATCAGCTTTACAATAGCGCTCTAGAGTCATCAGAAATATGATTCATAGATTTCCTCTATTAAAAAAAAAGATCTTATAAAGCTGTAACAAGATAACATTGCATGGACTGAACATGTCAGTTTATATATAAAATAGGAAGTGCAGGAACATAAAAGCATGAGCCATTTTTCTGAAACAACAAATAATTGATGATCGAAACATCTCATATCATCACATAATGTATAGAGAGAGAGAAAAGAAAGAAAAAACCTCCTGTTTGCCATGTGGCAAATCACCTACAAACAAACAGCTTTATATATAGAAATATCATGTCGTGTAAATTGCAAGCTCTTTACACCTTTACAGCTAATAAAAATATGACATTGATGTTGCACTCAACATTTGCCACAATCAAATGTGGCCTTGCTGATGATCAGTGATGGATCACTAACCATCAATTTAGCACAGTAGCTTGCATATGGATAACAAGGTTACAACTTTAATTCCCTTAATCCTTCTGCACGACACAACATCAATGGACATCGGACCTCAAGACATCAAAGATTATTACTTTTGTAGATGGATTCTTTGACGAACTCTTGAACTATGATGAAAATTTACAATGCTATCTCAAACCCTTTTGAATG